>ENA-OFDP01000004-OFDP01000004.1-metagenomes-genome-assembly--contig:-NODE-4-length-247678-cov-10.154190_pt1 | contig 247678 bp, 216 predicted proteins | sample MGYA00153389_OFDP01 | MGnify analysis MGYA00153389
GACCATTCACATTAAAAGAATGGCAGCATGATGCAACTATGGTTCTTGAAAAGAACCCTAACTACTGGAATAAAGAAGCTATAAAGCTTGACAGAGTAGAGTATACAATAGTTGTAGATACAAAGACAATCGTTAACATGTATGAAGCTGGCGACATAGATCTAGCTGCATTAAGCAAAGACTTCATTGCGAAGTATGCTGCTGAAGGCAAAGCTAATTACTATGCTACAGGTTCAGAGTTCTTCTTCCAAATCAACATGAAGGGCAAAACACCTGGAGCAGGCAAATTCCTAGCTAACAACAACTTTAGACAAGCGCTAGGATATGCTATAGACAGACAAGCGTTCTGCGATCAAGTATTAAAGAACGGTTCAATGGCAGCACAAAGATATATACTTCCATTATTAATGGGTGACAAGGATAAATTTGCAGTTGAGTATCCTTATGAATTCTATCCAAAGAATGCAGACGTTGCTAAGGCAAAAGAGCTTCTTGCAGCAGCACTTAAGGAACTAGGAACAACTGAAGACAAAATGCCAGCATTTGAGTACTTAACAGACGATAGTGACGTTGCTAGAACAAATGCTGAAGCAGTTCAAGATATGCTTGCTAAGAATCTAGGCGTTAAGATCGAAATAAAGCAAGTTCAATTCAAGCAAAGACTTGAGTTAATGGAAGCTCATGATTATGATATAGTATTTGCAGGTTGGGGCCCGGACTATGATGACCCAATGACATACACTGACCTTTGGGTTACTGGCGGCGGACACAACAATACAGACTGGAGCAATCCAGAATACGACAAGCTAATAGCATTTGCTAAGACTTCACCAGATTCAAAAGCTAGAGCAGAAGCTATGTTCGCATCAGAAAAGATACTTCTTGAGCAAGGTCCAATAGTTCCAATATACTTCAGAAATGGTGTATATGCTATGCAGCCTTACGTAAAGGGTATCATCAGAAACTTCATTGGTGCTGACCCAGACTACGTATTCGCAGATATCCAAAAGTAATAAAAACAATAAAATTGAATTAATTTTTCAGATGAAGGTATGCTTATGTATACCTTCATCTGACTTTAAAGCCAAACATGTAGTTTTGTTCAAAATGATTTCACAAATTATTCAAAATTCAAAAATGAAGGAGGTATAGAAGTTGCTAAGGTATATTATGAAAAGGGGACTCATTTCACTAATCACAATTTGGGTACTTATAACACTTACATTCTTTTTGGTTAGAATGATACCTGGTGACCCGTTCACAAGTGAGAAAATCACACCAGAAATCAAAGCCAATATGATGAAGTACTATGGTTTAGACCAACCTTTGTACAAGCAGTATGTGAAGTATCTAGGCCACTTAATATTGGAAGGGGATATGGGACAGTCACTTAGGTACAAGGCTCGTAGCGTTAATGACGTTATAGCTAACAACTTCCCAGTATCAGCCTCACTAGGTTTAAGAGCATTGGCTTTTGCTATTATAGCCGGGGTATCATTGGGCATAGTGGCAGCTTTGAATCACAACAGAGGGTGGGACAGATTTAGTATTGGAGTCGCTGTTATAGGGGTGTCAGTACCAAACTTTATAATTGCAGGCTTATTGCAATGGGGATTTGCGGTTGAACTCGGGTGGTTCCCGGTTGCAACCTGGAAGACGGAAGCTCATAGAATTTTGCCTGCTTTTGCGCTGGGACTAGGAACATTGGCAAGCTTAGCAAGATATATGAGAACAAGTATGCTTGAGGTTGTTGGACAAGATTATATTAAGACAGCTAGAGCAAAGGGCTTATCGCCAATTCAGGTTACAATAAAGCATCAAATTAGAAATGCAATGCTTCCAGTAATAACTATACTTGGTCCGGTTACAGCATTCTTGCTTACAGGTGGATTTGTTGTAGAAACTGTATTTGCGATTCCTGGACTAGGACAATATTTCGTTAGATCAATGCAAAATCTCGATTACCCAATGATTTTGGGTACAACAATTTTCTATGGTTCTTTCTTAATAATCATGAACTTTGTGGTTGATATTTTATATGGTTTAATTGATCCAAGAATCAGAGTAGCGAAGTAAGGGGGGAGATTAAGATGGATTTAAGACAAGAGCAGTTTAAGCATATAGGAATCAACGAAGAAAAATCACAAGCGATCATTAGACCTAGCATGACTTACTGGCAAGATGCTTGGAGAAGACTTAAGAAGAACCCTGTAGCTATGCTATCATTATTATTAATTCTAGTTTTTTCTATAATGGCATTTGTTGGACCATTGATGACACCATATAACTATTTTGAGAATGATCTTATAAATGGTGACAAGGGACCAAGCTTGAAGCACTGGTTTGGTACTGATGGCCTTGGAAGAGATTTATGGGAAAGAGTATGGGCAGGTGCCAAAATCTCATTATTTATAGGTGTCGTAACGGCAGTAATAAGTGGTGTAATTGGCACACTAATAGGTGGAGCATCAGGCTTCTTTGGCGGTAAATTGGATATGCTAATAATGAGAACAATAGATGTACTAATTGCATTGCCATCATTGATTCTTACATTACTAATTATGTTATACCTTGGATCTGGATTGGTGCCAATAATTATGGCGCTGGTAATAACTGGTTGGCTTGGTTTGGCAAGATTAGTTAGAGGCCAGGTATTATCACTTAAAGAACAAGAGTTTGTACTCGCAGCCAGAACACTGGGAGCAAGCTCATCAAGATTAATATTAAGGCATTTAATACCAAATACACTTGGTGTTATAATCGTTTCCTTGACATTTGCTATACCTGCTGCAATATTCGCTGAGGCATTCTTAAGCTTCATAGGATTGGGTATACAAGCTCCACAAACAAGCTGGGGTCAATTGGCGAATTTAGGTATTGCAGCAATGCAAAGCTATCCTTACCAATTGATTATCCCGTCAATATTTATTAGTTTGACAATGTTATCATTACAATTACTAGGCGACGGTCTAAGAGATGCTCTTGACCCAAGACTAAGAAAATAAGGAGGTGTAGGTATGGAAAGAGAAAGAATATTAGATATTCAAAACTTAAAGATATCATTTGACACATATGCCGGAGAAGTTCAGGCAGTTAGAGGCGTAAGCTTCCATTTAAACAAAGCAGAAGCAATTGCTATTGTTGGAGAGTCAGGTTGTGGTAAGAGCGTTACAGCTCAAGCGATAATGAAGCTGATACCTATGCCTCCAGGAAGATATAAAGAAGGTAAAGTTATATTCAATGGACAAGATATAACAAAGTTCAGCGATAAGCAAATGGAAGCAGTTAGAGGATCCGAAATGGGAATGATATTCCAAGATCCAATGACATCCTTAAACCCTACAATGCATATTGGAAAGCAAATAGCTGAAGGATTGAGAAAGCACCAGCACTTATCAAAGGAACAAGCACATGAAAAAGCAGTAGAAATGCTTAAGCTTGTTGGAATCCCTAATCCAGAAAAAAGAGTAAATCAATATCCTCACGAATTTAGCGGCGGAATGAGACAAAGAGCCATGATAGCTATAGCTCTTGCTTGTAAACCTAAGCTACTTATTGCGGATGAACCAACAACTGCTCTAGACGTTACAATTCAAGCACAGATACTTGACTTGATGAAGGAACTAAAGAATAAGCTGGATACTTCAATTATACTGATAACTCATGATCTAGGAGTAGTTGCAGGCATGGCTGAAAGAATAATAGTTATGTATGCAGGTAAGGTTGTTGAGAGTGGAACGGTAGATGAAATATTCTATAATCCTAAGCATCCTTATACATGGGGACTTCTGAAGTCAGTACCAAGACTTGATGCTGAAAATAAGGAAGAACTTATACCTATTATAGGTACTCCTCCAGACTTGTTTGCACCTCCTGTAGGCTGTGCATTTGCAGCAAGATGTGCATACGCAATGGAAGTATGCTATGGGCATCAGCCAGAAGAAACTATAGATGCAGAAAACGGGCACTTAGTATCCTGCTTCTTGCAGCACCCACTTGCAGAAAAGGTTGAAAGACCTATGGGCATTGGAGGTATAAAATAATGGCAGAAAAGAAAACCCTAATTGAAGTTAAAAACCTTAAAAAATACTTTAACGTAGGATCAGGTGCAATTCTAAAAGCTGTTGACAACATTAGCTTTGCCATCAAGGAAGGGGAAACCTTAGGTCTTGTTGGAGAATCAGGCTGTGGAAAGTCAACAACCGGAAGAACCATAATCAGACTTTATGAGGCAACTGGCGGAGAAGTGATTTATAACGGTAAGAATATACACAGTCTTAATAAGGCTGATGCAAAGGAATTTACAAAGCAAGCACAAATGATATTTCAAGATCCATATGCATCACTGAACCCAAGAATGACAGTAGGTGATATCGTTGGAGAAGGAATAGATATCCACAACCTTTATGCAGGCAAGCAGAGAACAGAGAAGATATTTGAACTGTTAAACACTGTAGGTTTGAATAAAGAGCACGCTAGTAGATTCCCCCACGAGTTTAGCGGCGGACAAAGACAAAGAATAGGAATTGCAAGATCCTTGGCTATAGAGCCAAAGTTTATAGTTTGTGATGAGCCTATTTCCGCTTTGGACGTTTCAATACAAGCACAGGTAGTAAACCTACTGATTAAACTGCAAAGAGAACTTGGGCTGACTTATCTATTTATAGCTCATGACTTGAGCATGGTTAAGCACATATCAGACAGAGTAGGTGTTATGTATCTTGGTACAATGGTTGAAATGGCTTCTAGCGAAGAGCTATATAAGAATCCATTACATCCATATACACAAGCATTATTGTCTGCTATACCAATAGCTGACCCAAAAGTAGAAAAGTCAAGACAAAGAGTTCTACTAGAAGGTGACGTACCTAGCCCAATAAATCCTCCACCAGGATGCAGATTTAAAGCTAGATGCAGATATGCAAAGGAAATATGCAGTCAGGAAATGCCTGAATTTAGAGAAGTTTCAAAGGACCACTTTGTTGCATGTCATATAGTTTAAAAAAATAAAAGCCCGAAGGGGCTTTTATTTTTTTACTATATAGCACACTTAGCATGAGTTGTTAACTATTATTCAAATAAAGTTCACAAACATTTCGCATTCCATGAGTACGAATATTCCAAAAATTAGTATATAATGTAGCTAGTGAGTCTATTTTTAAGGGGGAGAGAGCTGTGCAAAAGCTATTGAAAAAGAAATATTATATTGCTTTTATCCTTTCGTTATGCCTGTTTTTTGCGGTTATAATCAGTATACATAGCTATTATAATCTAAAAAGCATTACAGAGCCTGCATCTGATAAATGGGCAAGAAGCACACCACTGGGGGCCAAAGATTTATATAAAAAACAGCCATCCATAATTGTGAGCGAAAGATATACAGATATATTGACCGCCAACAAGAGCAATTTCACGCATATGAGAATCGATAGGACAACAAGAGAAACAACAAGTGAAACCGTAAACCTCAAAGGGGTAGAATCCTATAAGGTGCAGAAATTCGAATGGGATGAAAATAATATCTATTTTATAGAAAGCAATAGTCTATATTTTGTTACTAAAAATCCCGCAGGTGGTTATTCAGCAAAAATCAAAATTGCAGATGAGGTAAAAGATTTTGATTTAATAAACTCCAAAGATGAAGTAGTACTCGCAGCAGCACAAAATGATGGGGTAGTATTATATAGACTGACTGATGATGTATTTCAGCAATATGGAACGAAATTTATAATAGATAAGATTTCGGATTTGGCAGCAGTACAGGACAAAAAAGGAATCATTCATATTGCAGCATATGCAGAAACAAGCGCAGTAGATTTTCCCATTTATTATATTGCCTTGCAAGATGAGAAATGGAGTTTAATCGGAAATGTCATAGAGAAATTGATGTCAGAATCATGGTCAATTAATAACATAGACATTGGTATCGACGATACTGATGCTTACATCTTTTATGAGATGGTAAAGTGGGATAAATTCGGATCGACTGCAAAAACTCACAATGCAGTAGTGCCATTGTACTCAGACAAAGTGGATTTTAAATTCAATCGCTTTTATATTTCCGAAGCTGATGCAAAGAATATAGATTCATATTTGAATGAACCAAGAGTAATAAAGGATCAAAGTAATCAAGTTAAGTTAACTATAATAAAAGATTCCTATGATAAGAAATACGCCAATGGTTTTTCAGGCTACTTTGTTACCATGGATAATGGAAAGGTTGTAAGCACAGTACGTGCTACTAAAAATCAAAGATTAATCAGCAATACTGCCAATGGTTATTATAATGGAGATAATATGTTTGTGTTTCTAGATGCGGCGGGCGGCTTTAATTATGAAGCTTTCTATACAGAAACGGGAAATAATTATTATGAGAACGCGGCTAAGCCCACGAAGGAAGATGTATCAATCGCAATAATGGACACAATACCAGGATATGTGAGCACAATTATTATATCTTTTATTAAACTATCACTATATTTTCCAGTAATACTTTGGTTCCTAATTATTGAATTCTTTGAAATTAGGAAATTGAAAAATAGGCAAAAGTTAACTTATTCAATCGGTTTTATACTGTACTTAATAATGAAGCTGGCTACATTTGGGACGTATTATACTGCAATATCAATTCCTCAAATGCCACCTTTTTTAACCTTTACAGGAGCCCAGTATTTTTATGCAGTATTAATAGCGGTAATAGCATTCTTTATCCAAAAACTACTGAAGAAGCATAATCCTGAAATGCACCTTATTGTCGAATTTATTGTATTCGCATTGATAGATATAGAATACACCAACCTGCTTTTTGCAATGTATATGGTATAGTATGTCGGAATATTACCCGGGAAATACAAAGAATGTCGAAGCGGATAATGATTTATACATCATTATCCTCTTTTTGCTTTGAGACTCTTTGCTTATAAAACTCGCAGCCAGTACTTGTAGTATTGGAGAGGGAAGACACGTTATCTAGAATGCACATTCCATTTTCTTGATACATACAATTATCAATACAATTTATTAATATCAAAAAACCACCTCCGTATATATTTTGTTCAAAATTCATAAAACTAATGTAACTAATTTTTAGAGGTGATTTAAATTCTATTTAAGGATTATATTGAGACAAATGTGGTCTATCACGTTGTAACGATTAGCGACTTGGATGATACATTAAAATATGGCATAAGGTTTAACGATAAGAACACTTATAAAAGTAAGTATTATAAATTTCATAATTTTATAGATGATAGAAAAACAGAACAGATTCCCGATTGGGTAATTAGATCCAATGCAATTTTCGCAAGCATGAATTTTAAAACCAACCACACTTGGCATTCTCACAGTGCACTATTAAGTTTGAAAATTCAAGAGGATTTATGCTGGGTATGTAATGAAAACATAGCAAATTTTTTATATGAGCCCTTGATGCTTCAAGATGTAACGGGTTTTGAATCAGCAAAGAGCCTTATTGATAAGAGCGGTAGTAAGATTGTTGAAGACTATTGGAATTGTTCCTGCAGTTTTAAAGATAATCTCCGACTTAGAAAAGATAAGATAGCAGGATACGATGCAGAGGTGTTAATCCTACATGATATCCTGCCAAAAGATATAAAGCTATTATACATAGCTTCAGATCATAAATGTATGGAGGTTGGTAAATGGAAGAAATCGTTTCTAAACAACGATTTGAATTATTCTAATTGTTAATACAGTTTAATAATATAGTGCAAGCTGGTAATACATAATCGGCTCTAAAGACATCTGCATCACAATAATACTTATTTTTACTTAGTTTATATTCAAATGCTTTATTGAAAACTGGAGCCCATGGCATTTCAGGCACAAGCGCGTCATGGAGCTTCATTTTATTTTGCTGTAGTATAGGATAGTACTGGCCATTAAATAAACATGATTTTAAAAGAGTTGTTTCGGAAAAACTGACAATTTGTTTCTCTAATTCTTCTGATTGCTTTGAATCTGATAGAACTTTGGAGAATGAAAACAAAGCAGCAATTACGGCGCCTAAGTCCCTTATACTGTATGTCTGTTTATTTGAACTCTTAAATACAAACACCTTATTCTTTTCGTTCCATGTAGCTAATAGATCCCGATAAATAATACAGCTGGCCTCATAGCTGCTCTTGCTTGAAAACATATATGCAAATTGTGACAATAGGTTTAAGCAGCTTGCTGTTGTGGCTGGGGAAGCAGTTTCTTCTCGTTCTTTTTTTCTCAGAACCTTTCCGTCAGATCTTGTTCTTTGACATATTTCTCTTGTAATCTTATGGAGTAACTTGTGGATTATATCCAGATAACAACCCGACTTTTTATATATCTCAGTTAAATGAAGACCAATTCGTGAAAGCTCTTTAGTAGAGCATTTTTCCATGTTCTCTGAAAAGCTAGTAAGTAAACCCGGCAAGATATTTAGTTCTTCAATCAATTCCTCTATGTGATGACCTGTGAACTGCAAGCCATAATTGCTTATTTGCATTAAGGCAGATAATGCATGGAAAACAGCAAATTGAGAAGCTATATTCGGATTATCTGATACTATTTGTATGTGCAGTTCATTGTCATCTTCTTTTGCTACATCCTCGCCATTATAAAATACACTACCAATTTTCAAGTGTCGACTAATGAAAATTGCTTGATTCATGGCTGTTTTATGCAATATGTAGATAATAAAATTCGGATTTTCCAGTTGTATATCAAAGGTCAGTAATCTCTCGATTAAATTGCAGCAGCTAATTATAGAATTCGCCATTATATCGATGTCTATAACTTTTTTGCTTTTTTTAGATACCCACTTGAAGTCAGCGAAATTGTAAGGGTTTTCAATGTCGACTTGGTATTTTGGCATGCATCTTTTATAAAGACTATCTGTAAAACTTATATTATAAGGTCTTTTATCAAGGGGTAAAGCTTCTAGAATAGCCTCAATCTCTTCCAACTCTTTATGATTGGGCATACTGTAGTTCCCACAGCCGGAAAGTACAGAATATGATATTAAGTTCAGGTAAATCATGCTGTTTATTTGTCTTTTAATATCCATCATCTCATAATCCAATATCTACACCACCGTTTCAATATTTGTCCATAAAATAAAAGTTTATAATATATATATGCGTGAGGTAGAAGCTTTATTAGCAGTACTGTCTTAGATATATTACAAAAGACACCATATATCAAGTCAATAGAGGTATTCAGTTTTGTAAAATTGTTAATGTGTTTTCGCAGCTTATTGACCCTCTTAAAGGCTGAAATAGGATTTATATTATGATATAATGAATCGTAGCAAACATTCTTAAGAAATTGGGTGAAATTATGAAAGAAGGAAAGATACCCTCAGAGTTATTAAGAGAGCTGGTATTTAACAACATAAAGGTAAAGCACGAAGATGTAATATTAGGGCCTGAAATAGGTGAGGATTGTACAGCTATAGAGTTTGGTGACTATGCCTGTATATTATCTACGGATCCTATTACGGGTGCCGAAAAGGGAATTGGAGCCTTGGCAGTTCATATATCCTGTAACGATGTGGCATCTAGCGGGGTTAGGCCGATAGCCCTTTTGATGACTATAATGGCGCCGCTATCAACAACTGAGGACGACATAAGAACCATCATGAAGGATGCAGGAGAAACTGCGGCACAATTAAATGTTGAAATAGCAGGTGGGCATACTGAAATAACCTCAGCTGTAAATAAAGTAATAGTTTCTACAACAGCCATAGGCAAAATATTAAAGCACAAAATAGTAAAGACTTCTGGTGCGAAAATAGGCGATGATGTTGTTATGACAAAATATGCCGGATTAGAAGGTACGGCAATTTTGGCAGAGGATAGAGAATCAGAACTTAGAGATAAGCTCACTGATGAGCAGCTGAAAAAAGCAAAAAGTTTATCTTCTCAGATTTCTGTGGTAAAAGAAGGCGTTCTTGCAGGTGAGCTGGGTGTAAACAGCATGCATGATGTTACTGAGGGTGGAATATTAGGAGCAGCATGGGAAATCGCAGAAAGCTCAAATACAGGGGTGGAGATTTATTTAAATAGCATTCCGGTGCTCCAGGAAACTAAATGCATATGTGATGTGTTCAAACTTAATCCATATAGACTAATATCAAGCGGCAGTATGATAATAACCTGTAGTAACGGAAGTGAACTTGTTGAACAATTCACTAATATGGGCATAGCTGCAGCGGTAATTGGCAAAATCGTAGAAAAAGAAAGAGTTATTATAGAGGATGGCATAAAAACAGAGTTAGAACCACCTGGACCTGATGAATTATTCAAGGCATAAAAAATCGAGTGAAATATAAATTTCACTCGATTTTCTTTTAAGACATATGATTCCAGATAGGTTTTATCAAAAAATAAAGTATAAGTGGGAATAACAAACCGGAAATTATAGAGGTCAAAACCCCGCCTGTTAAGAAGATGCTTAAGATGATATTTATAATGGAGACACCAACAAAACCATAAAATCCCCATTTCTTATACATCCATACACCAATTAGAAAAGTGATATTTATGAGTGATAATACTCCGCTAATTAGGGAGTTTGATGTATCAGTCGAGTATTCGGGCATCAATGTAGATAGAATTGGCCCCGCTAGGAATGAACCCAAGGCACCAAGAACATAAAGTACTATAAGAACGATAATAAAAGCAGTCAGACAACCACTTCTCTTTACTTGTTTATCAGTCATTTCAAATCCTACTGTTATTATTTTCTCTGCATTAGCTTTTGAAAATATAAATCATTTATGCATTTAGCTTAAAAGTGCATATCTCACATTAAAAAATATGCACTAAATGTCGATAGAATAAAAAAGATGTATATTTATTTGATACAATTGAAACAAAAATGTAAAATAAACGTCATACAATTATAACAATATTTTGAAGGTATTTGACGTATATAGTCGAACTCAATAATAATGACACTTAACAGCAAAATCGATTTTGCGTAAGAATGTTCTAAAGTACATATAAGAACCTGATTGAGTATTAAATTATGGTTTTCTGTGTAGATTGATAGGAGGGAAAGATGAAAAAGATCGTAGTATTTATAACAGTGTTCTGCATGATGATAACCATGCTGGGCAGCACAGTAGCAGCAGCAAGTTTCGCAGCAACGAAGCCTCCCTTATCCATGCAGATTTTCGGAAAAAAGGTTACACCTGCACCTATTTTATATAAAGGTAAGGTGTTTGTTCCTTTGCGTGCAGTTGGACAAGCATTGGGTTACCAAATAAACTATGGTGAGAAAAGTAAAACCATGGATTTGATATCAAAAACGCATAAGGTTACAGTTACCGTTGGATTCATAAATGCAAATGTAAACGGTGCAGCAGTTAAAATGGATATTGCACCAGTACTTAGCAATAGCAGCCTGTATGTACCTTTGACCTTTGTGCAAAAGAATTTTAAATACAGCGTGACGTTTTCTGAGGACAAAAACATGGTTGTCATAGATAAACCTGGAACAGGAAACACATCAGCTGTTACACCACCGACAGTATCGAATCCTAGCACCACTACTACAAACGGAATATACGTAATGAATAAAAAGATAAACAACAAAGAACAGGCTTTGGTGAAAAGCAATGTTGTATATATACCTGTAAGATTGGTAGGAGAAGCCTTAGGTTATAAAGTAGTGTGGAGTTCATCTACTAATACAATGACCTTAACAAAAGAAAGCGAAACTTTTGTATTAGTTTCAGGCAAAACCAATGCTACCCTTAACAAAAAAGTGGTTAAGCTAGATGCAGCACCATATTTATCTGGCGGAAGCCTATATATGCCTATGACTGCTGTCAGCAAAAGCTTAGGACTTGAAGCAGTATATAATAGCAAACAAAATAGTGTATCAATAAGCCAAAAACAAGTAGTTATACCTAAACCAACTAAGCCTCCTGTGACGCAGGTGCCTGAAAATGTGCCTGGAATCGCGAACATAGTCAATATAGCATATGTGGATGGCAATGGTATACCGCAGGTTAATATTTCGGCAGACAGTGCCATTGGAACATATAATGCATATATTGTGAGCAATCCAGACAGACTTGTCATTGATATAAATTCTGCTGCAGCAAGAACTGAGTTTGCAACCAAAGAAATACAGCAGGGTGGTCTTTTAAGAGTAAGAATAGGTCAAATAAATAATGATTCGGCAATCGTAAGAATTGTTGTCGATTTATCGAGTCAAAAGACATATAAGATTGTACAATCGGAAGATAAGAAGACATTATCTATTTTATACGCAAACATCATTACACCTGTTACCTATCAGAAGGAAGGGGATATGGACGTAATTGTAGTCAAAGGAACCTCAAACCTAGATACGAGCTCTATGGAGTTGGATAACCCAGATAGAATTGTATTTGATGTAAAAGGTGCGGTGTTTAATGATTTACTTCAAAATGTAAATACAGCTTCAAATATAATAAAATCTGTAAGATTGGGGCAGTTTGACGTTGGCACGGCCAGAGTAGTTTTGGATGTAGCGGCAGACACATATTTTAAAGTTGAAACAAAAGGAAATACCTCAAAGATCTATTTATCAAGTTATCCTTTTGAATTTGTTCAATATAACAGATATTATAATACTGCAGTATTAAACCTTAGTCCCGGTAGAGAAGTTCAATATAATGTATCTACGGATCCAAACAATAATACAGTAAGTATTAAAATACCATTTGACTTGAAGCTGGAAACCAAAAGAGTCAATGTCAATGACAACTTGGTAAAGCATGTAGATTACAGAACAGAAATACAGGATGGGCAAAAGATAACCTTAGCTGAAATTACTACGCAGAGCTCTGTACTGAGCGAAGTGATATCAGCCCCAAATGCAAAAATGGTAAAAGTACGCTTCAAGCGTAATATAACCAGCTTGCAGCAATTGACTGTAGTAGTTGATGCAGGACATGGAGGAAAAGATCCCGGAGCTAGGGGAACCGATGGAACAACAGAAAAGAGCTTGAATTTAAGTGTTGCCCTAAAACTGGAAAAACTCTTAAAATCTATGGGAATTAATACAATTATGTCACGTAATAATGATACTTTTGTAGAGCTTGCTGATAGAGCAAATAATGCTAACAGCAATTATGTAGATTTCTTTATGAGTATACACTTCAATGCCTTTAGCAAGACGACTAACGGGATAGAGACTTTGTATTACCCGAATGTACCGAATGAGGATTATACAATTAGCAATAAATCTATTGCAGACATATTTCATAATGAACTCTTAAAAACAACCAAGCTGGCTTCAAGAGGCATTAACGCTAGACCAAACTTGGTTGTACTAAACAAAACAAAGATGCCGGCAATACTTGCGGAACTTGGATTTGTATCTAACCCGACAGAATTGGCATTGATAAAAACAGAAAGATATAAAGAAGATGCGGCCAGGGCATTGGCAGTATCCATACTAAGATATTTCAGGGATATTCAAGGAGTAAATGTTGAGATAGATCCTAACTCCATATATTCCTGGCCATATGAAGAAGAGCTTGTACAGCCTGCAATGATCCCAGAAACCCAGCAAACCGTTGTAGAAGTGGTAGAACCTCAGATGGAAATTCCCATAGCTGAAGAAGTTATTGTACAGCCTCAAAACTAGAATTTAAACGAAAAACCCGAGATTATCTCAGTTTTTTTTATTGGCGCTAAAACGCATTACATATAATGGTGCCTTATACATAATGTCCTTTTCAAGGCCCTTTTTATGAATATACTTGTAACCCTTCTAATATAATATATTGATATTAATTAATAAGGGGTGAAATTAATGAAAAGAAAGTATGCAATAATTGTTGCACTACTATTATGTTGTATTTTCGTACTAACAAGCTGCAGCAACCCTCTTACTTCAATAAGAGAATTCTTCAACAAGGATGAGCAAACAGCACAAAATGAAGAACCGGTTATTGAGCAAGAGAGTCTAAGTGAAGTAATGGTAGTACAGCCAGATGACGCAAGACCTACAGTAATGTACTATAAGGATTTTGATAACGTACTAGTACCGGTAATGAGATATGTACCTAAGAACGAGTTAGGCATAGCAAAAGCAGCTCTTAATGCTTTAGTATATAATGCGGAAAGTGTTGAAGATTTGAAGCCTACTGGCTTGATACCAACAATTCCAATGGGCACACAAATATTAGGTGCAGTTATAAAGGAAAATGGTCATGCCATAGTTGATTTTTCAAAAGAATTTCTAAATTTCGCCACTAAAAAAGGTGAGGAAGTTGGCGTGAAGGCTGTTGTTTATACACTTTCTGAATTCTCGAATGTTAAGACAGTAGAAATTAGAGTAGAAGGTAAATTGGTTACAGAAATGCCTCAAGGCACAAAACTTACTGCTGCTATGAAAAGAAGCGAGATTAACATGTTGACAGCAGAAAATAGTGGTGATAAACTTTCTAAAGTTATGGTATACTATCAAAAGAAAGGTGCAGGAAATTATTCCTACTTCGTACCTGTAACTAAGCTTACATCAGAAAAAAACAGTGCACAGGCAGCAATCAATGCATTACTAGCAGGGCCTGCAATTGAAAGTGGACTAATTAATCCATTCCCTGAAGGAACACAATGTCTGGATATTCGCGTTAAAGACGGCATCGCATATGTAAACCTATCAGAGGATGTATTAAAGCTTCAAGGCAATAAAGGTGCAGAAAGCTCAGTTAAAAAGGCTGTTTCGCTAACACTTGGTCAGTTCCCAGAAATCTCAAAGGTACAATTATTTGTAAATGGGTCAACTATTGAGACCACAGATGGTATTGGAGCGAATGAGTTTATAGATATTCCAGTGTTTGTTAACTTCTACGAATAAATTTACATAAACCAACGATATAACAGAAGGAGGTATACCTCCTTCTGTTATATTAAGTATAAGAGTAGATATACTAAAGAATGAAGGGATGATATTATGGAAAGAATTGACAAAAGAGAAAAAAACCAATTAAGACCTGTCAAAATTACTAGGAATTATTTAAAGCATGCTGAGGGCTCTGTATTAATTGAAATGGGTGACACAAAGGTTATTTGTACAGCTTCATTGGAAGATAGAGTACCACCATTTTTAAAGGGCCAGGGTCAAGGATGGATAACCAGCGAGTATGGAATGCTGCCTAGGTCAACAGAAACAAGAAAGCCCAGGGATGCTACAAAGGGCAAGGTTGATGGTAGAACAATGGAAATCCAAAGACTTATAGGTAGAGCCTTGCGATCTGTGGTTGATCTAAAGAAACTTGGAGAAAAGACAATTTATATAGATTGCGATGTAATACAAGCAGATGGCGGAACCAGAACGGCTTCAATAACAGGTGCCTTTGTTGCTTTGGTTGATGCTTTAAATATTCTGCTGGTAAATGGAAAAATAAATGCTATTCCACTAAAAGCCTTTGTAGCAGCTGTTAGTGTAGGCGTTAAAGAAGGAGAAGTATTAGTTGATTTAAACTATGCTGAAGATTCTACTTGTCAGGTTGATATGAATATTATAATGACTGAGAATGGTCAAATAGTTGAAATTCAAGGTACAGGGGAGGAAAGTCCTTTTAGCAAGGCACAGCTTGCAGAAATGCTCCAAGCTGGAGAAATGGGAATACAAGAGCTTATTCAGATACAAAAAGAGTGCTTAGGAGAAATTGCAGAAAAAGTAGGTGCATCAAAAGATGAAAATGCTGGCAGCAACAAATAATAAGCATAAGCTAGAAGAAATTAGTGCGATACTGAAAGAATTAGATATTGAAATAATCACGCTTCAGCAAGCGGGTATAGATATAGAGGTAGAGGAAACTGGAGATACCTTTATTGATAATGCATTGATAAAAGCAAGAGCGGTAGCAGCGTTGACAGATATGGCTGTTATATCCGATGACTCAGGCTTAGAGGTGTTTTCTTTAAATGGAGAGCCGGGAGTAAGATCGGCCAGGTATTCTGGTGCTGAAGGAGTACAGAAGGACCGGAAGAATAATGAAAAGCTGCTCAAAGAATTAGAGAATGTTCCTTTTGAAGAAAGAGGAGCACGCTTTTGTTCTGTCATTGCAGCGGTACTTGCAGATGGCACTAATATAACTGCAGAAGGTTATGTATACGGGAAAATAGGCTATGAGGAAAAAGGATTTCATGGCTTCGGCTATGATCCTTTATTTATTGTAGATGGTTATAACAAAACAATGGCAGAGCTTAGTCCTGATGAAAAAAATAAAATTAGTCATAGAGGCAATGCATTGCAAAGCTTTGTCACAAAACTAAAAGCAAAAATTTAGATTTTTTTATAAAATTAAAGTATGTGGCTAGATATGTATTTTTCGCAATATATAAGGAAAGTATTTTGCACTATATGAATTCAATATAAGCTGTATAGTGCAAAACATATAGATAACAGCTGCATATTTTGATTTTGTACTAATAAAAACTAAAATATCTGGAATAATAAATAAAGCAGAGTATAATTTAGATATTAGGAGATAATTTAATAAGAATCCGAAAAACAAACAATTTTGTTGTTGACATAAATAAGATTTTTTACTATACTAATAAATGTCGCTGGAACACAACACGACGAAGAACATCACAGTAAAACACGACGCAAAATAAATTAAAATACTTGTTGACAAGACATAATGATTTTGATATAATTTATAAATGTCGGCAGTATTGATAAGACATGCGGGTGTAGTTCAATGGTAGAACTTCAGCCTTCCAAGCTGATCGCGCGGGTTCGATTCCCGCCACCCGCTCCAAAAAAACATGCGCCTGTAGCTCAGTTGGATAGAGCAACGGACTTCTAATCCGTGTGCCAGGGGTTCGATTCCCTTCAGGCGCACCATTAATTTTTTTTTGGTGTAATATTGACTTTATAATTGAATATTTTATATAATTGAATATATAATATGCGCTCTTAGCTCAGCTGGATAGAGTAGCTGACTTCGAATCAGTTGGTCACAGGTTCGAATCCTGTAGGGCGCACCATATTTAAAGAATATGCTTTAGAACTTCGGTTCTGAAGCTTTTTTATTTTGCTCAATTTTTGTCAAACACATTAGTGAAAAATAACTTATAATATATATAACCATTAGCAAAAGATATAAGTGGAGGTGCTATAATATGAGAAAGTTGGATGTTAAGCTAGAAGAGCTATTAAGTGAAAAGAAATTAAAGACAAAATGGTCGGAATTAGAATGTCATGGTGCTATTGAGTTTTTAAATTTGCTTTTTCAAGAACAGGTTGAATATGGTAACATAGCTCATACAATCGTTGTAGAAAATGGTGTGGTCTACATGAATTTACATGAAGGGGTACCATATAATTCAGAGGGTATACAGGAGACTATAACTAAAATATATATAGATATAGAAGACAATGTAGTACTGTATAGTAGGAGCGGCAGTGTATATCTTTATGAAACAGAAGCGGTGGATGGTAGTGATTTAAGACATTATTACGGAAAAGATTAAATGAAATAAATTACACAATTTATGTAATAAAATCCCTCTCCCTGAGTAAAATATCGGGAGAGGTGAATTTTATGTGGGAAATCATGGAGTCTATAAATAAGCTTAGAGAGGATTTATATAGCATTTTAGAACAAAAAAACTATGATCTTAATGACCCTCAAGTTATTGAGGCCAGCGATTATTTAAATAATGCTATAGTTGCCTACAGTGCTTTCTTAAATTTAAAAACAGGTTAGATTATTTTCTGACTGTAACAACATGCCAATAAAATAATAAGGAATACTTGGACAGGCAACTGTGATTGCCTGAGTATAGTATTATTTATGCATATTACTTTCTCTTATCTTAAGCAATGCAAGCTCCTTTTGTTTGCATTCCAGCATGATGTCAAATTCATTTCCGGCAAACTCCAAGGCTGTGATGTAATCCTCTTCATTTATATAATCAGCGTGATGCCTGTCAGTAAAGCTAGTTTTACCGCTGCTTAAATGCATCTTAGGTCTTCGACCATTCCATGTAGCCGCTATTCTTTGCTTTAAATCTGATAAGTTCTCTCCTGCATTTAAACAGTTGTAGTGATGTATATCAAGTATCATTGGAATCCCTAACGTTTCACATATACTGAGCACCTCTGATACACCGAAGCTTTTATCATCATTCTCTAAAGCCAGCTTGCTCTGAATATCCTTGGATAACAGGCTGAAGCTATCAACAAAACGCTGAATAGCCTTTTCTTTACCCCCTATTGTGCTGCCTGTGTGTATTATTAGTATATTGTTGCCTATCATATTGGAAAGCCTATTTAGGTGCTCTAAATGTTTTATACTGTTTTGTACAACATGGGGTTTGTCAGAATTTAAAACGCAAAATTGGTCAGGATGCAGACTAATTCTTATTCCGCTGTCAAGCACAAAGGCTTTGATTTTAGAGCACATTTCTTGTATATCTTTATCCTCCCACCAACTCCAGCTTTCAACGTAAGTAGCTAAAGGTATCAAATCAGAGCTAAATCTATACATAAATATATCGTTTTCCTTACACCATTTAAGAATCTGTAAGCTATTATATAGGTTGTCTACGGCTATAGATATAAGTTTTTTTGCCTGAGCCTCATCACTTAATTTTAACAATGTTTTAACTGTAACCGTTTTAAATCGGCCACTTTCTTGTAATGTATTACAAATACATGCGAACCCTAGCATAGCAAATTCCTTTCTTTCTTTGATAGTATAGGATTTGCAGCATTAACTTATATATGTATCAAAGTCAGGACAAATAAAAAACTTCTCTATAAAATATAAAGAAGTTTTCCGAAAAAATAAGTATTAATACATTGGAAGATTGCTAATAAAAGCTATTGCTACAACCGAATATATAATGATTCCTACTATCCCTAAGATAAAGCTTGCGATATAGTATATGCCTTGGAACTTAAAGAAAGCAGTAGAGTCAGCTATTAACTGATTAAGCTTTTCTGAAAATAATACTGGATCTTCTATTCCAACCAATTCTTGCGCCGATTTTTTAGCGTTAAGAAGCTTAACACCAGAAATGATCATCAGCACACCGGGAGCAGCTCCAACTATAAAAGCTACTACTCCTCCTAAGGCAGCTAATGATCCAACTATAATACTTAAAATTGCTACAATATTTGCCCATTTTATAAACCCTTGAATATTCTCTTGATTTATCATGTTGTCACCTCCTTGTAGTATTATAATAATCTAATAATTAACAAAAAACAACAAAAAAGAGATATAATTACTCGTGATGGAGCAGTATATAAGCTTAGTATTAGTTTTTAATATATATAAATGTATTTTTATTTTTGCAATGTTCGTGTAGAATATAATAATAGAATTCACTTGGAGGTCCTTGTATGTTTCTTAATTTTATCGGGAGTGGTAGCGCCCTAAATACATCCTTGGGTAATAACAGCGCCTTTATTAAAGAGGGAAAATCCATACTAATACTAGACTGTGGGAGTACGACATTCTCTAGAATACAAAGTCTTGAGCTCTTAGCAGGTATTGAAGAAATATTTGTTTTGATTACACATAGACATCCAGATCACGTGGCTTCCTTAGGGGATCTCATTTTTTATGCCAACTTTATTATAAATGCTAAGATTACAGTTTTTACACCTGATAAAGAAAATATATGCAAACTATTAAAATATATGGGTGTGAAGAAGGAATTATATACAGTTAGTTGGCCAAATAAAGAATTCAAATTGGTAAACTCTGATTTTGAAATTATAATTTCTTATGTCCCTGTGCAGCACGTGAAAGACATGGAGTGCTATGGCTATTGTATTGCTTATAAGGGCAGTAAAATCTATTACAGTGGAGATGCTAAGAGTATTCCCTGTGATATACTGCACGGGTTTGAGCAGCATGAGATAGATTATATATATCAAGATGTTTGTAGTTATGATAATATTGAAAACCCTCATATGTACATAAAAGAACTATATGAATTGATTGGTGAGAAAGATAGAAGTAGATTATTTTGTATGCATTATGATGAAAGCTTGGATAAAATGGAAATTCAACAAATGGGATTTAGATTAATAAAGAATTTTGAAAAGTAATCTAAAAAAGTTTAAAAAGGGTGTTGACTTTATGTCAATACTTTTATATAATAATAAAGTCGAGTGACGAGCTTGGCATTAAAAATGGGTGCGTAGCTCAGCTGGTAGAGCAATTGACTCTTAATCAATGGGTCCGGGGTTCGAGCCCCCGCGCTCCCACCATTTTAATTATGATATTTAACCTTCTGTTTTTACAGAAGGTTTTTTGTTATCTAAAAATAATATAATTTATACAAGGATACCTAAGTATAAATTAAAGTAATAAAAGTCATAATCACATCAGGAATATTAATTGTTTTATTATTTACACGTCTATTTATATTTTATTTATAAAGTTGTATGATAAGTTTATATAAAAGGGGTGATATTATGGAAAATCAGAAATTGATAGATATGAGAAATAGTTTGACTATGCTGCCAGTATTGCAGCAGAGATTGCAAAAATTAGAAGAACGCATAGTTGAGGCTGAAAAGGATATGCAAAGTATACTGCAGAAATATAATGCGGAGGCTGTGGATGTCGATCAGATGAAGAAAGATTCCCTTTCAAATACATTATTGAAGCTACTTAAAAGATATGAAGGTAAATTAGATAAAGAGAAACAGGAAATGGTTGCAGCGAAAATCGAATATGACAAAGCATCAGTTAGAGTTTTGGATTTGCAAAGTGAGAGATATCAGCTATCTTCAAGAATACAAGATCTATTAGAGAATAAGCAGGCATATGAGGCCGAGTTAACACAAAGAGAAGAAATAGTAAAAAGCAGTATCACCAGTAAAGCTTTCTTGATATATAGAAAGCTGCAGGAAGAAAGGGAAAAATTAAGTAAGCAACTGGTTGAGATTGATGAAGCAAAAGCAGTCGCATATATTGTACTAGGCACAGCTCAGAGTGCCCTGGAACATCTTCAAAGTGCAGAAGGCTGGGCTACCTATGATATTTGGGCAAGAGGCGGGGTAATCAGCCATATGGCCAAATATAATCATATAGATAATGCCCAAGCTGATTTTAATAGATTATCTTATCAAATTAAAGATTTGGAAAAGGAACTGTCAGATATAAAGATTTTTGAAACTACATATAACATGGGAATTGATTCTACAACTAGAATGTTTGATTTTTGGTTTGATAACATATTTACGGATTTAAATGTTAGAGATAAGATTCGCAATGATAAAGAAGACGTAAGCAAACTTATACAAAGAATAAAGAGCATAATAACTAAAATAGAAGAAAATAAAATAGAAACCCTAGGCAAGTTAACTACTGTTGAAGATAAAAGAAAAGAGTTGCTTATAAACAATAATTAATTGCTTTTATATTTTATGAACTAAAAAAGCTTATAAATGTAATATCAGCATTGAATAAGGATAAAAAAAGATTGTCGAAAATTGGAGAATAAATAATGCGGCATTCGGTTAACCGAATGCCGCAAATATCTATGAAATGAGGGGGAGGAATAAAGTATTAGCACTTTTTCTTCTAATATTATTATATCTCCAATAGTATAATAAATATATATGGTTTTACAACATGTTACAAAATGTTTACATTTACAATATTGCTCCCAAATTTCATGTAATATAAACTTAATGATTTAATACTTGTCTCCAAACTCACCTAATATGCTTCCTAACCCCCCTAAAACATTGCCCCCGGTTCTATCCTCAGGGGAGGATTTTATTGAATTTTTGAAAAGCGTTCTAGCCAAGCTTGTGATATTCATACTTTGAAGTATAACCTTGCCATTCCCTGATAAAGTAGCCAAAAACAATCCTTCGCCACCGAAAAGCAGATTTTTCGCCACTTGACCTACACTCTTGCCTATCCATTCAACATCATAAACGATGTTTTTATCAAAGCCAACAATTGCACCAGTATCAACTTGTATTTTTCCACCGTAATCAGCCGGATTTAGTTCAATAAAATTACCACATGCACCTATAAACACTGTGCCCACATCACTGAACTTCTCTAATATAAAGCCCTCTCCGCCAAACATACCGGCACCAACTTTTTTGGTAAGGGCAATATCAAAGTCAACTGTATTTTCTGCCGCGATAAATCCATCCTTCTGCACATAGAACTCACCGTATTCTTCAATATTCAAAGCCATGATTTCGCCTGGTATTGTTTGAGCAAATGCAACTAAACCACTTTGCCCATGGGTGACTTTAAAAACTTGAAAAGCAGCGGACTCGCCCGCAAGCTTTCTTTTACCCACATTAACTGCGGTATCCATAAACTTGCCAAACATACCGCCTCCGCTCTTTTGTTCAAAATGACCTTTTTTGTCACTTACATTGAAGGATGTTTCAAACTCCAGATTATCGGTTTTCCATAAGAACTTTCCTGCCTCGCTATAGACTATTTGGCCGGCATTTAGCTCTAATAAGAGCTGTTGCATACTATTGCCCACAATTTTGTAATTAATCATTTTGATCACTCCTTACTAATAATTTAACAATTAGTAATAGGTATATAATACCGATATACCCTTAGTATGGAAACTGGACTTAATATAATTTAAATAAAAACTCAGTAAGCTATAATAGATATATATGAGGAATATATAACAATATAAAACCATAAAAGACGCTTTCTTTTGCATTATTTAAGTGTTGTTTTTTAAAATATATAAACTTGTAAATGCTTCGATTATATATCCATTTTAAAGTGCAAAACATATTGGATAAAGGGATTCAATAAAATTTGGCGAAATTTATTACAATTGCAATTTAATAATTATAATATTATATTTTGCATTGTAGAATATATAGGGATATACTTTCGGATTTATTGATAGCTTATAATTTTATAAATATTAGATTTATTTTACCAGGAAACACAAATGTATAAAATCAAATATATAAATGCAATATCTATTGAATACAATAAAATAAAGCAAAAAGAAATAATGGAGGGATATTTGTGCAAGAATACATCAAGGTTACCTTTCCAGACGGTTTAGAGAGAGAGTATCCCAAAGGGATCAAGTTAATAAATATAGCTAAGGACTTTCAATTTCAGCACGGACTAGAAATACTAGGTGCCATTGTTAACAACGAACTGAAAGAACTTTGGAAGGAACTAGTACAGGATAGTAAGGTAGAATTTATTGATAGAAGCTCATCCTACGGAAACAGATTTTATTCTAGAAGCCTTGCATTTCTATTCATTATTGCTGCAAAAGAGGTATTTAATGCTGCAAAGGTAACTGTAGAGCATTCTCTTAGTAAGGGCTTGTATTGTGAGGTGCACAAAGAAGAGGGAAACAGTGCGCCACTAACAGAAGAAGATGTAAAAAAGATTGAGGAAAAGATGCATCAGCTAGTCCGAATGGAATTAGATTTTAAAAAGACTAAAATGGATAACAAAGCTGCAGAAGAGTTGTTTAGAAAAACAGGTCAATATGATAAAATTGCACTTTTGAAATATAGAGAAAAGAAGTATGTAAATGTATATAGCTGTTATGGCTATTATGATTACTTTTATAATTATATGGTGCCAACCACAGCTTACTTAAAGACCTTTGAGCTGAGATTTTATGCACCAGGGCTGATACTCAGATTCCCGGAAAAGTGTAATCCAGAGGTTATTCCGGAGTTTGTGGAACAAAAAAAGCTATTTAATATATTTCGAGAGTTTGAGAAATGGGGAAGCATTTTAGAGATTCAGAATATCAGTCACCTCAATGATGCAATAACAGAAAATAGATTTAAGGATTTAATAAATGTTGCAGAAGCTCTCCATGAGAAAAAAATCGCACAGATAGCCGATTTGATAGCAAACTCTAAAGAAAAGAAAAAGCTGGTTCTTATTGCCGGTCCATCCTCCTCTGGAAAGACAACCTTTGCGCAGCGTTTGTCTGTGCAATTAAAGGTAAATGGTCTGAAACCAATATCCATATCAATTGACGATTATTTCAAAAATAGAGAAGATACACCCATCGATGAGCATGGAGAATTTGATTTTGAAAGTGTCGAGGCAATAGATATAGAAACCTTTAACGATGTAATGACAAAACTTATAAAAGGTGAATTGGTTGAGGTTCCTACTTATAACTTCCAAAAGGGTATGAGGGAATGGACAGGGAAAAAGCTTAAAATTGATGAGGATCAGATCGTTATCATAGAAGGAATACATGGTCTAAATGAGATACTTACACAGGATATCCCCAAAGAGAAAAAGTTTAAGGTTTATATCAGCGCTTTAACACATTTAGGCATAGACAATCATAATAGAATACCGACTTCTGATTTAAGGCTTATAAGAAGAATTGTAAGAGATTTTCAGTTTAGGGGCACAGATGCACTTTCAACTATAAAGCGCTGGGATTCTGTAAGGCGGGGAGAAGATAAATTTATATATCCTTTTCAAGAGGAAGCAGATGTAATGTTTAACTCCTCCTTGGTTTATGAACTGTGCGTTCTTAAGAAAGTAGCACTGCCGCAGCTAATAAAAATAAAAAATGATGTGCCTGAATATATTGAGGCAAAAAGATTAGTAAAGTTTTTGAATTATTTCCTTTCTGCGGAAGCCGCAGGAGTGCCAAACAACTCGATTTTACAAGAATTTTTAGGAAAAAGTTGTTTTTTTTAATGTAATATATTTGACAGCTAATCCATGGGTTATTTTATATTTAAAATTGCAGACAGCAGCTATTCATGGTTTCTATGAATAGCTGCTGTTTTTTTATTGTATTGTATAACCATATAAGCAAAAAAATAAAATTATATAATTAAAGTTAAAAACGAAAAATAATAACACAAATGCTGAAGTGAAGTATTTGAAATTTAAAGTTGAAAATGGAGGAATAACTAATGGCGAAGAGAATTATGCTAATCGTTTTAGCTTTTACCGTAGCTGCAGTTGTTATATTTACAGGATGTACACCAGCTAGAAGACCAATGAATACTGGTGACCAAAATAATAGAACAGGTCAAACAGGTCAAACCGGAACTGGCAATAATCAAGGCCTTGGTAATAACTGGGGTACGGACAATGGTGTAGGTTATAACACTGGCATGGGAACAAACAATGCTTTAGGCGGCAACAATGGAATGGGCAATGGCTACAATAATAATACTTCTTATGATAAAAATACTGGCTATGGTACTAACACTGGTTTAGGTAATAACGCTGGTTTAGGTAATAACAATGGCATGGGCAACAACAATGCCACAGGAAATACTGTAGGTTATAACACAACTACAAATGCAAATGATAATCTTGAAAGTACAATTGAGCAAATTAACGGCGTTAGAAACGCAACAGTAGTTGTATCAGGTAATACAGCTTATGTAGGAATAACTTTAGATAACAATACAACAAACACTACTAATATTAAAAACAATGTAGCACAACAGATTAGATCAACTAATAGAGCTATTGCGACTGTATATGTAAGCACCGATGCAGGCTTTATAAATAGACTTAGAAATGTAGGCAATGGAATAAGAGGTGGAAGACCGCTTAGTGGTTTCACAACTGATTTAAATAATATGGTACAAAGAATGACTCCTACTAATCTGTAATATAATAAAGTCCCGCTGATGCGGGACTTTTGTTTTTGCAATATCATAGCGAATTATTAGATATTCATGTATAATTTGGTATATATATTTATTTTTTATTTTGATTTAGGGGAGATTGATGTGAAAAACGAGTTCAAGGGGGCAATACTAATAGTCGTAGCTGCTTTTTTCTGGGGTATAGCAGCAACTGCAGCAAAGTTCATTTTAAATACAAATGTAGATCCATTTAAGCTGGTAAATATGAGACTAAATATTGCATTTATACTTTTATTTATCATATTACTGATATTTGATAGGCAAAAACTGAAAATTACAGTACAGGATGCTAAATATCTCGCAGTACTCGGAGTGGTGGGTTTAGTCGGAGTCCAAACGACTTATTACTTTACCGTAGCTACACTTAGTGTTAGTATGGCAATATTTTTACAATATCTGGCACCTGCAATGATTGTGATATACAGTATAGTCTTTTTAAAAGAGAGGTTATCATCCACAATATTTATATCACTGGGAATCTCTCTTCTGGGAAGTATCTGTATAATCTTAGGAAGAGATACTGCAAGTTCAAGTGCCTTGAATATGGTAGGACTTATAACAGGCTTGGCGTCTGCTTTTTTCTTGTGCTTTTATACGATTTTCGGCAAGACATGCGCTGTCAGAGTTAATGCATGGACGGTATTGCTTTATGCAGTGGGCTTTGGAGCTTTGGCTTACGGCTTTGTGTCACCGCCTTGGATACTATGGAAAGGCGTTACGACCATGGAGCTTGCTTATGTTTCCTATCTATCAATATTCGCTACGATTATACCCTTTGGCTTATATTTTAGCGGGTTGAGATATTTGACATCTTCCTCTGCAAGTATATTAGCCATGCTGGAGCCTGTAGTTGCATCCATATCAGCATATTTCCTGTTAAATGAAAAAATGACTTTTGTGCAAATTTTAGGTGGATTGTTGATTATTATTGCAGTAATCATCATAAATATATATTATGTGAGAAAAGAAACTTCTAATAATGAGCAGAAAGCTGCTAATAATAAGGAGGAGATAGCTAATGTTTAGTCCTGTTGACAATTTTATGTTCAATGCGTTTCCTATAATTTTTGGTATTATATTTATTGCGATACTATCTATGTTTATATTTGGAATTGGAAGCAGTGTAAAGCAATATGCAACAAACAAATCTAAACCCGTAGAAACACTGCCCGCAAAGATTATTGCAAAAAGACCACATACATGGGGAGGCACAGGGAATTCTTCAGCACATACTAGTTATTATGTGACCTTTGAGTTGGAGAGTGGAGAGCGGATAGAAATGCCAGTAAATGATCATTTCTATGGCATGAATGTCGAGGGCGATACTGGTATGCTAACACATCAGGGAACTCAAATGATGAGTTTTGAGAGAGAAATAATATAATAGAGGATGGATGATATGAATACAAAGGACGGAATTGAAACAAAAGTAGAAAACCTATTTGCAATAACAGCAAGCGTAAATTATATAAATCAAGCGTTGGAAGAAGCAAGAGAGGTAGATAAAGAGCTTAAAATTTTGCAAAACTATGATAATGGTATACTTTTAACTGCTACATCAATGTCAAAGGAAGACTTCGCTGCAACTTTACTAAATAGAAAGCCCGTATTTATAAGACATATATCGGCCTTTGACGCAGTAGGGCATATTGATGAGAATATGTATACTCAAGAAATAGCTAGTATGATAATGAATAATATTAATAATAATATTGAGAAGAATAGGAGAGTAGCGGTACAGATTAGAAAAGTAAGAGGAGAATATTATTTTAACCCAATTGATCTTAAAGGAGAAATAGATAAGCTGCTGGTAGACTTGGGTGCAGAGGCAGAAATAAAAGAGCCGGATTACATTATCTCCATATTGCTTGATGGCCCGAAATGTTATATAGGCATGAGTCATAGCAGCCTTAATGTTTCAACTTGGTCAGGCGGTATGATTCATTATAAGAAGGATGAGGTTGATATCTCCAGAGCAAAGTATAAGTTAATAGAAGCTATAAGTACATTTAAGTTAGACTTATCAGGGGTACATAACGCCTTGGACCTAGGGGCTGCACCAGGTGGCTGGACTTCAGTGCTTTTAGAAAAGGGAGTGGCAGTCACTGCTGTTGACACTTTGGAGATGGATGTTAGATTGAATAAATATAATAATTATACCAACATTAAAGGAAATATTTCAGGGCTTGATTTGCCAGAGCAAAGCTTTGATTTATTAACCGCAGATATTAGCTTGAATCCTAAAAGTACAGCAACCATGATTAATAAAGCATCAAAATTTCTAAAAAACAATGGATATGCTATTGTAACTGTTAAACTAATGGGTGATAAGGTAAGACGAGGAATAAAAGAGGTTAAAGAAATTTATCAAGAAGTATTTAGTGTAGAGGAAGCTAAACAGCTATTTCATAATAAAGATGAAGTTACTCTGCTTTTAAAGAAACTAAACTAAATATGGTATTAGGATTGAGCACATAATAGTATGTGCTTTATCCATAATAAGGTAAAAATCGGATATAAGTTTTTAGTAGTTAAGGGTTCTTAAAACAGCAATTTAGCAAAGTCTGCACTAAATTTGTACATTTAAAAATTTATTGATATTGAAAGTAAATATGTTATAATATAGTGGATTAAAATGTTTTAAAAATTGGTAATAATGTTATATATAGAAACAATAGATTATAGTATTATCTATTGTTTTACATAAGCTAACCAATTTTCCATTTTTATTTAGAGAATTATGTAAAACATAACTAGGAGGAAACAAATGAATTCAAAAGTTGAGAAATTAGGAAATAATAAGGTTGTACTGGAAATTACGGTTTCAGCTGAAACACTTGAAAAGGGTATGGCAAAATCCTATCAAAAGAATGCCGCTAAATTTAAGATTGATGGTTTTAGAAAAGGTAAAGCACCAAGATCTTTTATAGAAAAGATGTATGGTGAAGGTGTATTCTATGAGGATGCAATAAATGAAGTTTGTCCTGATGCCTATGAAGAGGCAGTTAAGGAGCACAATCTTGAGCCGGTTGATAGACCTGATATTGATATTGTTGAAATAGAGAGCGGAAAAGGTTTAGTTTTTAAGGCTGAGATTACAGTTAAGCCTGAAGTTATACTTGGTGAATACACAGGGATAGAAGTTTCCAAAAAAGAGTATAATGTTACTGACCAAGATATAGAGAAAGAGTTAAACGCACTTAGAGAAAAGAATGCTCGAATTGTAGAGGTTACAGATAGAACTGTTAAAACTGGAGATATTACAACTATAGATTTTAAAGGTTTTTCAGGTGATGTACAATTTGAAGGCGGCACTGCAGAGAACTACAAACTTGAAATCGGTTCTGGTCAATTCATTCCTGGATTCGAAGAGCAGCTAGTAGGAGCAGAAATTGGCAAGGAAGTTGACGTAAATGTAACTTTCCCTGAAGGATACAGAAATGAAGAATTAGCTGGTAAACCTGTTGTATTCAAGGTTACAGTTAAAGAAGTGAAAGAAAAGCAATTAGCAGAATTAGACGATGAGTTTGCCAAGGATGTAAGTGAATTTGATACTTTAGATGAGCTAAAAGCAGATATTACTGCAAAGAGAGAAAAAGAAGGCCAAAAGATGGCTGATCAGCAATTTGAAGATGATCTTTTAAATAAGATCGCAGAAAATGCTACAATAGATATTCCTGAAGTAATGATTGAAGCTCAAGTTAATACAATGCTTAGAGATTTTGACTATCAACTTCAGCACCAAGGCTTAAATCTTGAATCATACATGAAGTATATGAATACAACTCTTGAACTGCTTAAAGAATCATACAAAAACATGGCTTCCAGCAGAGTTAAGGTACAGCTTATACTTGAGAAGATAGCTAAGGTAGAAAATATCGAAATAACAGACGAAGATGTAAATGCAGAAATAGCAAAGGTTGCAAAGCAGTATAACCAAGAGCCAGAACAATTCAAAACTGTTCTAAGAGCAGAAGACATAGAAAATATTAAAGAAGGCATTGAAGTTCAAAAAGTAATAGACTTTTTAGTAGAAAGAAATATTGCAAAACAATAGTTTACATTAATTAATAGTTTTTACTTGTGAGAACTTTGCAATAAGGAGGATAATTATGAGTTTAGTACCAATGGTAGTAGAGCAAACCAATAGGGGTGAGCGCTCTTACGACATCTATTCCAGATTATTAAAGGAAAGAATAATATTCCTCGCAGATGAAGTAAATGATGTAACCGCTACCTTAGTCGTAGCTCAGCTGTTATTTTTGGAAGCAGAAGACCCAGATAAAGATATTAGCTTATATATCAACAGCCCTGGTGGATCAATAACTTCAGGCATGGCAATTTATGATACAATGCAGTTTATTAAACCTGACGTTTCAACGATTTGTATTGGTATGGCAGCAAGCATGGGATCTTTCTTACTTGCAGCAGGAGCAAAAGGCAAAAGATTTGCGCTTCCTAATAGTGAGATAATGATACATCAACCACTTGGAGGAGCTAGAGGTCAGGCTACTGATGTAATTATACATGCTGAAAGATTAATTAAAACTAAAAAACAATTAAATCAAATATTAAGTGAGAGAACTGGCCAACCTTTAGAAAAAATCGAAAAGGACGTGGAGAGAGATTACTTTATGTCATCAGAAGAGGCTAAAGCCTATGGGTTAATCGATGACATATTTACCAAGAGAGTATAGCGAGGTGAAATAATGGCAAAGTTTGAAGAGAAAAAGCAGCTTAAATGTTCCTTTTGCGGAAAAAGCCAAGAGCAGGTTCGAAGATTGATTGCAGGTCCAGGTGTCTATATATGTGATGAGTGCATCGAATTATGTCAGGAAATTATAGATGAAGAATTTGATGAAGAAGTAGACGTGGAGCTGGAAGATATACCGAAACCATTACAGATAAAGGAATTCCTTGATCAATACGTTATAGGCCAAGACCCTGCTAAAAAGTCTTTAGCAGTAGCTGTATATAACCATTACAAACGAATAAACTCTGACTACAAGGCTGACGACGTAGAGCTGCAAAAAAGCAACATAGTAATGTTAGGTCCGACTGGCTCGGGAAAAACACTACTTGCTCAGACATTAGCTAGGATTTTAAATGTGCCATTTGCAATTGCGGACGCCACATCTCTAACAGAAGCTGGTTACGTAGGCGAAGACGTTGAGAATATACTCTTGAAGCTAATACAGAGTGCAGATTATGACATTGAAAAAGCTCAAAAGGGTATTGTTTATATAGACGAAATTGATAAGATAGCTAGAAAATCAGAAAACCCATCCATAACAAGAGATGTATCTGGTGAAGGTGTTCAGCAGGCGCTGCTGAAAATACTAGAGGGTACGGTTGCTAGTGTGCCACCTCAAGGCGGCAGAAAGCATCCCCATCAGGAATTTATACAAATAGATACAACAAACATATTGTTTATTTGTGGTGGAGCCTTTGATGGAATTGATAAAATAATCATGAACAGAACTGGTAAGAAATCTTTAGGATTTACTGCAGATATTCAATCAAAAGAACAGCAAAATATTGGGGATGTACTAAAAAGAATTATGCCCGAGGATTTGCTGAAGTTTGGATTAATACCAGAGTTTGTTGGAAGACTTCCTATTGTTGTTACACTGAATTCTTTGGATAAGGAAGCCTTGATGCAAATACTTACACAACCCAAAAATGCTTTGGTTAAACAATATCAAAAGCTATTGGAAATGGATAATGTAGATTTGGTTTTCGAAGAAGATGCAGTAGCTGAGATAGCACAAAAGGCATTGGATAGAAAAACAGGAGCCAGAGGCTTAAGGTCTATATTCGAAGAAATAATGACAAATGTAATGTATGACATCCCTTCAAGGGAAGATATAGACAAATGCATTATTAAAAAAGAAACTGTTACACAAAAGCTTGATCCTGAAATTCTCCTTTTAGAGCCTGGAACGAAGAAAACACCCAAAAAGCCTACGAGGAAGAATCAAAAGTCAAAAAGAGGCACTGCCTCCTAAATAAAAATGCTGGTTGATTAATCAACCAGCATTTTTTTATAACATTGTTATTCAAAACTAATATTTCTCGTTGCCTTATTGGGTAATGCGTTGGCTTTATCTAGATACTTGTACGCATTCTCCCACTCATTATTATGCTTGCATATTTTACTTATCCCTAAGTATGCATATGCAATAAACTCTAAATGCTCAGGTTTCGTTGCAATGGCTTCTGCCTTTTCAAAAAGTTTATATGCTTCATCAATTTGGTTGCTTTCTAATAGACAAATGCCTTTTATGGATAATAAGTCAGGCTTGTTTTCATTGCTATCGCTTATATTATTCAGAGTATCATTTAGCAGTTTGCTGAAATTATCACATTTATCATCAGTTAAAAATAGTGTTTTAACTATTTCAGCACTTGAGTTTAATGCTTTGGTGGTTTTCTCTGTATATTCGAAGTATTTTTTTGCCATTTCCAAATACTTCATGGAATTATCATAATCTCCGGATAATCTATAGAATATTCCAAGATTGATATAGCATGTATATTTGTTAGCCTCATCATCACTAAATTGAAAATATTCAATGGATTTTAATGTACAAAGTATAGCTTGCTTATTATTTAAGGTATACCTATATGCTGCAGACAACACCATGTTAAATTCGCCAAAGTTATGGAATACTTTATATTTCTTTGAGTATTTAAGATTATCATTTACAAAATCAATTAACGTAGTATACTTTTCTTGTTTTAGATAAATGAAGGAAAGATTGTATGCAATGTTCAGCTTGAGTATGGCATTTTCTAAATTAGAATTTAACATAAGCTTATTGGCTTTTGTCAGATACAATTCAGCTTGCTCTAAATCGCCCTCCTGATCATGTATTACACCGACATAATTATAAGCCTTGCTTAAATACAATTTATGGTCAGTTTGCTCAAGGTATTTTATTGCTTCCATTAATACTTGTTTTGATCTGGACTTATCCTTGTTGTAATGTGCAATTCCTAATAAAGTATATACTCGTCCCAAAAGATCGCTTAATGTATTGTCTTCAATACCATTAAGACTACCGAGAAAACTTTCGATTTCTATTATCGCCTTATCATCTTCGCCGGCATCTAAATATGATTCAGCTTTTGTTACAAGCCGTTGACACTTATGCATTGAGAAATCATCATTAGATAGAAAGTAGGACATAGGCACGTTCAGCCTCTGTGCAATAAATTTAAGCGTAGAAATAGAAGGATTATTAATACCATTTTCAATTAGACTTAATTGATTTCTTGTTATTCTATCCTCGACTAATTCCGCTTGTGTTAAGCCCTTTTCCTTTCTGATGGCTTTTATCTTTTGACCTAGTGTAAGCATATAATATCACCCCCGTGTTATTATGTAATGACAATATTATATCATATATAAATTGGTGGGTGTATACATTATTATCAGGCATTTACCATTATTGCCCTAAGCAACAACAAAATTCCATAATTAAAAGCAATTGACATATTAGTAACGATTAGTTTATATTTATACTATAGCATAAAGAATTGTAACTCTAACGTTAAAAAGGAGGAAGAGATGTATGAAAAAACTGTTAATCCTTTTGTCAATAAGTGTTCTTTGTATTACAACTCTAATAGGGTGGTAGGCAATGTTAGGTTATATAGAAATTCCAGACCCAATCGTAAAGTGAATTTTAAATCGCAATTATTTTTAGCTTTAATCTACTAATTATATAATATAATATGGAAGTCAATGCAGTATTATAGGAAGGTATAATACTGTTTTTTTTCGATTACAATGATATAATATAACTAAATTTTAAATTTGGAGGATGTAGCTTGGAAATACTAAGGAACAAATTCAGTAATAAATCTTTATATATTATAGCAATCGCTATTTGCGTATTGGGCTTTGTATTTTTAGCAGTATATCTGACGAATGTTAGCAACCTAGAAAATAAGAACGAAATTGGAAAGATAGAGCTCTTTGTAAAAAGGATAACAAGCCCTCAAGGTCTGGCCTTTGATCAAGGTGGAAGACTATTTGTACAGAGTGATTGGGATGGTAAAATATCGATAATTGGTAAAGATGGGACTGCAATGGATTATTCCTATATTGAGGATTACTATGGATATGGGATGGATATAGATGAGTCAGATAATTTTATTGTAGCTTCCAAGCATCAAGTTACGGTTTTTAATAATAGTGGAAGAGTTCTAAGAACTATTAAGGGATTTACCCATGCTTATGATGTGGCAATGGGTCCAAATAATATACTATTTGTATCTGATTCAGCTACGAATAGTATATACTCCATTACTCCAAACAACGAGGTTGTATTATTTGCTGTACTAGGAGATAAAAAGTCGGTGAATATACATAATGCAGCAGGAATATGCTTTGACAGTACCTATAATAATCTCTATGCAGTAAGCATGTATAGGGGGGATCTATTTAAAATAAGGTTGTCAAAGGAGTATAAGCCGGAGGAAATTGAAATTATAGCTTCGAATTTGCAGAGACCTAACTTTATTGATGTGGATGATGAGAACAATGTATTTGTAACCTGCATAGGGGATAATACGATTGTTAGAGTAAACCAGAATAGTATTAAAGAACTCATTGATACAAAAGGTAAAATCTCAAACCCCTCTGGAATTGCGATAAGCAACGACGATGGCAAAGTACTATATATCGGAAGCAAAGATAACAATAGTATATACAAAATAAATATTGATTAAAAAGATTAAACCAAGAAATGTTAATCATTTCTTGGTTTTTATTTTTATCAATATTGATGATTCATACTTCCAAACCAATTATCCTGTTGCACTTCGATTAAACAGCAATTTATATCCTTGATATCTACCCTTAAGGTTTTATGCACTGATTTGACGACTCCTTTCATAAAAATCTCCTTCATCTCAGCTGTCCTTCCGGGATACATAAGTACTTCCAAAAAAACAAAATTATTGCTTCTATCTGCATATATGGACCTATGTTGAGGTTGAGCTTCATACAAAATAACTTGACCTATTGTTTTGTCAATTTGCAGTGTCTCTACCATTATTTCTCGCAAGTTTTTAACCAATAGTGCTTTATTTGCAGGAGCTTCAGCAGAACAAATATGTACTTTTATCAATGGCATTCTTATTCCTCCATAAAAAATCAAAATTATATAATAAAGTTTTCATAACATATGAATCAATCAAAATGTTTTATGTCATCCTATATGTTATGCACTAAACATTTTATAATAGTTCATATAGTGCATAACATTTTCCTCTGCTCATATGTTGTGAAAAATGCATCTTTGATAATACAAAAGCAGATGCTTCTACTGATTTTGTTTAGCTTATTATTTTTCGCAACATATATAATTCAATATAATATGTTTACCTTAAAACGTATTATAGCAGGATAAAAAAACACCCCAAGTAAATAATATTATTGAGTTAATATTATTATAGTTCAAAAATGTTGCATTTAACAACTTTTTATCCATATTTTTACATAACTCGGCAAACTATGAAATATCACACATCACAGTAAAGGAGGCATCAATCATGACACAATTATTTTTTGTAGTTCAATTCTTTTTTGCAGTGGTTATAGGCTTGTATTTCCTAAACATGCTAAAAAACCAGCAAGGAAGCAAGGTTATAATTGAGAAAGAATCAAAAAAGGAAATGGAAAAGTTACAGCGGTTAAGAGATATAAAGCTTACAAAACCACTATCTGAATTAACTAGACCAACCAGTTTCGATGAGATAATCGGTCAGCAAAATGGAATTAAAGCCCTTAAAGCGGCAATATGCGGTCCAAATCCACAGCATATAATTATTTATGGACCTCCAGGGATTGGTAAGACTGCGGCTGCTAGATTAGTACTTGATGAGGCAAAAAAGATAACAGGCTGTCCTTTCAGGCACGATGCAAAGTTTATTGAAATTGACGCTACCACAGTGCGTTTTGATGAAAGAGGCATTGCAGACCCACTTATAGGATCCGTACATGACCCCATATATCAAGGTGCAGGCGCTATGGGTGCAGCAGGAGTCCCACAGCCAAAGCCTGGAGCGGTCACAAAGGCTCATGGGGGAATACTCTTTATAGATGAAATAGGAGAACTTCATCCGACTCAAATGAATAAGCTATTAAAGGTACTAGAAGATAGGAAAGTGTTGTTAGAAAGTGCATATTATAATTCTGAAGATACCCATATACCCTACCATATACATGACATATTTCAAAACGGGCTGCCTGCAGACTTTAGACTAATTGGCGCAACAACAAGAGGGGCTGAAAGCATTCCTCCGGCACTTCGTTCCAGATGTATGGAAATTTATTTTCGCCCCCTAACTCAAACTGAAATAAAGCTTGTAGCTGAAAATGCAGCAGTTAAGATAAATTTTGATATGCAACAGGGTGTTTCAGATGTTTTAGCTAAATATGCAACAAATGGCAGAGAAGCTGTAAATATGATACAGACAGCAGTTAGTATAAATATACTAGAGCAGCGTAATAAGATATTGATCAGTGATATAGAGTGGGTGCTCAATAATGGTCAATACAGTCCAAGACCTGATAAAAAAATTAATGATGAGGCTTTGATTGGTTATGTAAACGGCTTGGCAGTGTATGGACCCAACATAGGTACCTTATTAGAAATAGAGGCATCAGCAACCTTTGTTGGTAAGCATAAAGGAAAGATCAATATAACCGGCGTTGTCGAAGAAGAGGAAATAGGATCTAGAGAAGGTAGAACAATTAAGAGAAAAAGTATGGCCAAAGGCTCAGTAGAAAATGTAATGACAGTCTTAAAAAAGTATATCGATACAGATCCTTCAAACTATGATATACATTTGAACTTTCCTGGAGGCACACCCGTAGACGGACCCTCAGCAGGGATAACGATTGCAACAGCAATCTATTCTGCAATTCACAATATACCTATTGATAACAAAATAGCAATGACTGGAGAACTTTCAATACGAGGCAAGGTAATGCCAATAGGTGGGGTAGTTGCAAAGGTTGATGCGGCCATACAGGCCGGTGTGGAGCGGGTAATAATACCCAAAGATAATTGGCAGCATATCTTTAAAGACTATGCAATCGAAGTTATACCTGTAGATGATATAAATGAAGTTATTAATTTAACCATGGGTACAAAAGTTCAAACAGAACAAGTTAGCATAGCACCTGTAGATTTAGGGTTGCTCTCTGCTACGTCACTTTCAAATACTACAGCTATTCAAGTTAAAAGCGATAATCAAATAGAAATCAAATATTGATAAAATATATTCATAAGGATATAATTATCATACGATGTCGCAGGAACAATATGGTATAATGCTTTGTAATGCATATATCCTTGTTAATTTATAGTGTTTGCAGCGATATTAAGATATTAAGACAAATGTACTTTACAGGAGTGATCAGAATGACTAATAAAGTTGATAACAGAAAAAAGATGCCACTATTGCCCTTGCGAGGGTTAGGCATATTTCCTTATATGGTCTTGCACTTTGACGTAGGCAGAGAAAAGTCTATTAGAGCTTTAGAAGAAGCTATGATAAATGACCAGCTTATTTTTTTGGTTACACAAAAAGAAGCACAGACAGATCTCCCCAATATTGAAGATTGTTATGAAGTTGGAACGATTTCAAAGATAAAGCAGCTATTGAAATTACCGGGTGATACTATCAGAGTACTGGTAGAAGGAATTTCAAGAGCTAAAATAGAGGAAATTATATCAGAAGACCCATTTTTCTTGGTAGAAGTATCAGAGCATGAAGAAGAGGAAGTAGTTTTAGACTCTGAAATTGAAGCTCTGAAAAGAAGTCTTATGGATGTGTTTGATGGATATGTTAAAGCAAATAGTAAAATCGCCCCCGAGACTTTGATAACGGTGGCTGAAATAGAGGACGTTTCAAGATTTGCTGACGTAATTGCTTCTAATTTATCAGTAAAAATAGAAGCCAAACAAGAAATACTTGCCAGCTTTGATATTAAGGAAAGGCTGGAGCTTATTTATGAAATCATCACCAAAGAATTAGAGATACTGGACATAGAAAGAAAAATCAGTTCAAGAGTAAGAAAACAAATTGATAAATCTCAGAAAGAATATTATCTGCGAGAGCAGTTAAAAGCTATACAAAAGGAATTGGGAGATAAAGAAGGAAATGGTGAAGACATCGACGTGTATAGGGAAAAGCTTCAAAAGCTTGATCTTGCAGAAGAAGTGTCTGTTAAAGTTGAGAAGGAATTAGATAGACTTTCCAAGCTTTCACCAGGCTCTCCTGAGGTTGGGGTAATAAAGACCTATTTGGATTGGATATTTGATTTGCCTTGGAATACCGCAACTGACGATAATCTAGACATTAAGCATGCAAGAAATATATTAGATGAAGACCACTACGGCTTAAAAAAGGTAAAAGAAAGAGTACTAGAATATTTGGCGATAAGACAATTGTCTCAAAATATGAAAGGCCCAATTCTTTGCTTAGTTGGCCCTCCCGGTGTAGGTAAAACCTCTATTGCCAAGTCAATAGCAAGAGCCATGGGAAGAAAGTTTGTAAGAATGTCCCTAGGCGGAGTTAGAGACGAAGCGGAAATAAGAGGGCATCGAAGAACTTATATTGGAGCTATTCCAGGTAGAATAATATATTATGTTAAACAAGCAGCGTCTACAAATCCGTTATTCTTATTGGATGAAATAGATAAAATGTCCCATGACTTTAGAGGAGATCCAGCCTCTGCAATGCTAGAGGTGCTAGATGCAGAACAGAACAAGGATTTCAGAGATCATTATTTGGAGCTGCCCTTCGATTTATCAAAGGTAATGTTTGTAACCACTGCAAACTCCCTAGATACAATACCTGGACCTTTACTAGATAGAATGGAGATTATTCGGATTTCAGGATATACAGAAGAAGAAAAGCTCAATATTGCTATGAAGTATCTTGTACCAAAGCAAATAAAGGAACACTCGCTAAACACGGATAACATACAGCTTTCAGAAGCTACTGTAAGATCAATAATAGGCGGTTACACGAGAGAATCTGGTGTAAGAAGCTTAGAGCGTGAGATAGCCAGTGTTATTCGTAAGGCTGCTATTCAAATAGTTGAGCAGAAGAAAGATGTTGTAAAAATAACCCCTGCTAATTTACCAAAATTCTTAGGAATGAAAAGGTTTAGATATGATGTGGCTAATCAAAAGAATGAAATTGGTGTTGTCACTGGATTAGCATGGACTTCTGTAGGTGGAGATACCTTGTTCATTGAGGTATCGGTTATGGCGGGAAGCGGTAAGCTTGAGCTTACAGGACAACTTGGTGATGTAATGAAGGAATCAGCTAGAGCAGGACTAAGTTATATTAGGTCAAGATGCGAAGAGCTGAACATCGACAAGGAATTTGTAAAGAACATGGATATTCATATACATGTACCGGAGGGAGCTACACCAAAGGACGGTCCTTCAGCTGGTATTACGATGACAACAGCAATGATCTCAGCCTTGTCCAAAACACCTGTATATAGGGATGTGGCAATGACAGGTGAAGTAACTCTAAGAGGTCGTGTGCTTCCTATTGGCGGATTGAAGGAAAAGGTACTAGCTGCCAGCAGGGCAGGAATTAAAAAGATAATAATACCAGTTGATAACGAAAAGGACATAGAAGAAATACCACAAAACGTAAGAAAATCAATAGAATTTGTGCTTGCTACCAATATGGACGATGTACTTAAGCATGCACTGGCAAAAGGTGAAAAAGATGATAATAAAAAAATGTGATTTTGTAACTAGCGCGGCTAAGCTGGGGCAATATCCTGAATCAGACCTGCCTGAGGTTTCATTTGTAGGCAGGTCTAATGTAGGGAAATCCTCCCTAATCAACTCCATGCTGAATCGGAAAAAACTTGTTAAAATTAGTTCAAAGCCTGGCAAAACAAGACTTATAAATTTCTTTATGGTAAATGAGGAGATTATGCTTGTGGATTTGCCAGGCTATGGATTTGCCGCTGTATCACAAGCAGAAAAACAAAAGTGGGGAACAATGATAGAGGATTATCTGACCACTCGTGAGGTTTTGAAAAGTGTGGTATTGTTAGTAGACATAAGACATAAGCCAACCGGTGATGATAAGCTAATGTACGATTTTCTTAAGTTTTACAGAAGCAAGGTTATAGTTGTCGCAACTAAGTTAGACAAAATATCGAAAAATTCCTTGAAGAAGAATATGGATTTAATAAGAAATACCCTGAACATAGACAAGAATGATATATTCCTTCCATACTCCTCTGAAACTCATCAAGGTAGAGAAGAGTTATGGGAGATTATTAATCAATCTTTTCTTTAATGCGCAGATATTTTATGTGAATGATCAATGTATATAGCAAAACATATTGTCGGGGGTAACAATGAGTTCAATATTAATACCGATGCTCTTAATAGCAGGATTAAACATTCCTGTTTTTTTCGAGTTGTACAACCATGCCCTAAAAAGAAAGCCTCTTTGGCTTAAAGTCACAATTTCAATAGTATATTGGGGTTTTGCTTTAGAAACACAGACAATTGCCGCCTTTGCTTCAATATTATATTTGTACTTTAGGTACTATAAAAATGCGGGAGCTGAAGACAGCTATGATACTATTGATGTTTGGCGTTTTAAGCCCTCTGATATTATAAAGGTCATTTCTATGACTGCCATAACTAGAATAGCCTTGATATTTATACAAATTATTTATGCGATAATATTAGTTAAATTGGTGAAATATAATATAAAGCCTCAAGACATAGTTACTTATTACTCAGATGCAAAACTAATTTATAAATTAATACTAGCTGCAGATATAGTTATAATTGCACCCATTGTTGAGGAATTTGTTTTTAGATATTTTCTCTATGGCAAGGTTTTAGCTCCAAGAATGCCCATGTTCATTGCTGGGATATTTTCTGCAGTTTTATTCACAATTATGCATCTAAACGTAGGTGGGGCACCAACCTTTTTCCTCCTAGGCTTACTTTGCACCTATCTATTTCAAAAGAAAGGGTACTTTGCAGCAGTTTTAGCTCATGGGGTTTCAAATTTGATTACACTACTCATAATATAGATATTCTAGGAAGTGATTGTATGGAAAAAGAATTTAGAAATGTAGTTATTGATGCTCTTACAGAGGCCTTAGAGCGGAAATTGCCAGTAACCATAAAAAACAGTGTTAATAAAAGTATCATAGCGTTTACAGCTACAGAAGGCAAAATTATCATGTCATTAAGCAGGATGCCTAATATGTTAGACGATTTAATACATATCTTGTCTGATGCTTTGGGGGCAGGCCCGGATTTAATATATAACAGAATAAGTATTCTCAAAGAGGATTTCATAATTTATTATGTGGTGTGGATAAGAGATAATGAGGAAAGTAAGTATTTTGTTGAACAAGAGTTTGCGATGCCTCAAAACCATATTACCTTTATGAGTCCAAAAACAATATCCTTGATTAAGGATGCAAATATTGAATTAAAGGATAATTAAGCGGTTTTTTGGTGAATACTAGAGTAATATTGATAAAAAAGCAGGTATTTTACAATAATGAAAGGTAACGTTGCATAAGACTATTATATTAGGGTGAAGATTTGAATAAGGACTATTTACAGTGTTTATATCAGCCTTAACTAGTGATATTATATTATGTGGCGTGAAAACTATATTTCGAGGGAAATTACTTGAGGGGGCATATTTAAGTGTTAGGGGAAATTTTTAATAGCATTTTATTCGTATTACAATTAGTATTTTGGATTATAGGTATTTATTATACAGTAACCTCCATATTTGGACTATTGGAGAAATTAAGAAATAAAAAAGACAAATTATATACGCCTGAAAAAAGATTTGCAATCTTTATACCGGCACATAATGAAGAAGTTGTAATTTCAAACATTGTTGAAAACTTAAAGGGTATAAATTATCCAAAGGAACTTTACGATGTGTTTGTAGTGGCAGACAACTGTACAGACAAAACAGCAGATACCGCTGCAAAAGCAGGGGCACAAGTACTTATTAGATTTAATAATACGGATAAAGGCAAGGGACATGCTTTAAAGTGGGCATTTGATACAGTTCTTTATTCAAACTATAATGGTTATAAATATGATGCAGCGGTAATATTTGATGCTGACAATTTGGTGGCAAAAGACTTTTTATGGGAAATGAATAACAAGCTTTGTGCCGGTCACAAGGTTGTACAAGGGTTTATAGATAGTAAAAATCCTAATGACTCATGGATTACCTTGGCTTACTCAGTTTCATTTTGGAGTGTAAACAGGTTATTCCAGAGCGCTAGATGCTTCCTAGGACTTAGTAATGAAATTGGAGGCACAGGCTTCTGTATGGATGTTCAAGTTTTAAAGAAAATGGGCTGGGAAGCAACTAGCTTGGCAGAAGACCTTGAATTTACCGCTAAGCTTGTATTAAATGGTTTCAAAGTTGCATGGGCACCTAATGCAGTTATTTATGATGAAAAGCCTTTAACTCTTATGCAAAGCTGGAAGCAGAGAAGAAGATGGATGCAAGGCTTCGCAGACGTATGTTCAAGATACTTTTTTGATCTTCTTAAAAAGGGCATAAAAGAAGGAAATTTGGCAGCAATAGACTGTGCGATTTACACATTGCAGCCATATGTATTAATACTTGGTGGTATTATGATGTTATTGCCCTTTGCAAACATACTATTTTTCGATGGGGATTTGTTTATACTGACAACAAATGTTTCAGCAGCATTTTTCTTTTATATCGGGCTCATACAGCTTTTGCTTTTGCCAGTAAGCTTGATAGTAGAAAAGAGATTTACTATGAAGATGTTACTTTATTATCCAGCCTATGCAGTATTTTGCTTGACATGGATACCAATAGCAATAGAAGGCATAGTCAAAATGAAAAACAAAGATTGGAGTCATACCCTTCATACGAGAAGGTTATCTATACAAGAAATCGAGTAAATATGAGACATTTCTGATATCTTCAGGAATGTCTTTTTTATGCCTGACTGTTGTAAACATTTAGGGTATGCAATATAATAATATTACAATCTATGAAATGAGGGGAAGTTATGGAAATAAATAATAATGTTGAAATTGCAGAGGTTAAAAAATTAACAATTTTGGAGAGGTTTAAGTACTTCTTTACTAATCCAAATATGCTGTTTCAAGAGTATAATGAAAGACCTACTTGGCTTTTGAAAACTCTAGCAATAGTTGCTCTATCGGTAATTGGGATTATCATATCAAAAAATCTTATTATGGGACCTACAATAGATATGATGATACAACAAAGTCCGGATATGCCTAAGGAGCAAATGGACATGACTATTGCACTTGTAAAATCACCTGTGATGGTTTGGATTGCTGCATTAGTAGGCTTGATAACATCTATTGGAGCAGTTTTCTTGGGTTCTGTAATTTACTATGGACTTATATCGCTGTTTGGCGGCAAGACAAAATATATGAAAATTGTAGCAGTGTATTCCTTGGCATATATACCATATGCTATTGGTACCTTAGTTAACTTAGCATTTGTATATTACACCAATAATTTTGATAGTATGTTACAGCCAGGGTTTAGTGATGCAATCTTTCAAAGAGTAGATGTATTTGTAATATGGCAGGTATTACTATTGGTATTTGGCTTTGCAAAGATCAGCAATTTAAAATTAAGAAAGACAGCTATTATAGTAGCTATTATGTGGGCAATTGTTACCGGAATTTCTCTGGCAACAGCTTCAATGAATAGATTATTTTAGAAATATGGGCAGGTATAAGTTCTTCTCTTATTTGAGATAAACCTATGCCTGCCCATTATTTATTCTGTTATTATTGTATATGGGACAGCCCGGTGCCTAAACTCATTACATCGATTTTTTTACCATTCTTAGGAGTATATCCCTCTTATTCAATTCTGGCTGTTCTAGAACAGCATCCAGCAGTTTTTGCAGCACTTCACCCATATTCTTTCCCTGAGGAAAGCCCATATCTAAAAGATCCTTGCCGCTTAATGCTAAATCCTTCAAACTTAAGCATTGTTTTTCAGATATGATCTTATTATATGCAAGCATTACTGCATGAAGCTTTGTAATTCTTTCATATGCTTTATCTGGATTTTGAGCGCTAATGTCGGCCAGTCTAACCTGCATCCAATCTTCAAATAGGTCTACGCCGATTGCTGCAATGGCCTTTCTAACGCTTTTTTCATTATCTTCAATTTGCCTGTCGTGTTCCAATATAAGCTTCTTAATTTTTATCATTGATGCATTGTCGAATCGCAAGCGATGCAATATTAAATCAGCTTTTTCCATACTAAGTTTCTGATGCATATAAAAGTGGTCAATGCCCTTGCTATCCCTGCTATGGGTAATGGGCTTGCCTATATCATGCAGAAGCATCGTCCAACGCAGCAAGGAATCGTTCTCGATATTGTTAGCTGCATGTAGACAGTGCATTCCCACATTATGAATATGATAAGGATGCTTTTGATCTGTTTCAAAACACACATCTAACTCAGGTATGACCTGCTGTAGAATTCCAGAATCGTGCATTAACTGGAATATCATAGGATTTGCTAATAAAATCTTATTTAACTCATCTCTAATACGCTCACCGCTTATGTTGTTTAATAAGCTGCAGTGCTTCTTTATAGCTTGCAAGGTATTCTCTTCGATATTATAACCCAGATGTGCGCTAAATCTGACAGCGCGCAATATTCTAAGCGCATCCTCTTCAAATCTATGGCCCGGGACTCCAACTGCCTTAATTTGCTTTGCGGCTATATCATCAAGTCCTCCAAAGGGGTCTATAAGCCCTTTGGTAGGGCAATATGCCATTGCATTAATAGTAAAATCTCTTCTGCTTAAATCAGCTTCAATGGAATCTGTAAACTCTACAGTTTCTGGCTTTCTATTATTAATATATTTGCCCTCAATCCTATAGGTTGTGATTTCATAGGGGATACTATTAAGCATCACGGTAACAGTTCCGTGCTTCAGGCCAGTGTCAATGGTTTTAGCAAATAGTTCTTTGACCTCCTGGGGCTTTGCAGTGGAGGCAATATCCCAGTCCTGTGGGATACGATTTATCAAAGAGTCTCTGACACAGCCGCCAACAACAAAAGCCTCAAAGCCATGTTGTTCTAATAAATTCAATATGTAGGCAGCATCTCTAGGTATTTCGAATGATATATTCTTATACAAAATCTTCACCTCAATAAATATAAAGCATAGAAAGATTATATCAAATCCTTATATGCTTTAATACTGCACCTAACCACCTAAAGTAACGTCTTGAGTCTGATACCAGTCTAGGGCTTTATAAAAATGCTCATGTTTAAAATCTGGCCACATATCATCTAGTATAAAAAAATCAGAGTAAACAGACTGCACAGGTAAAAATCCGCTTAGTCTATAACGGCCGCCCCATCTTACGATTAGATCGATTCTTGAGATATCAGAGGATGCAATTTTGTTAAAAATATTATTTTCCTCTTCCTTGTGGCTGTGCACATGATTTAAATCCCAATTCCAGCTGTAGTTGACTAAGAAGTTAATTTTTATTAAGCCCTTTCCAAAGGTTACCCTTTTGGTATAAGGCAGCAATTCTTTTGGAAACAAAGGAGAGTTGCTGTTTCCCATTACCAATAGATTTGCATCTCTGTTTGCCAGCTTTTCAACTGCATCAATGCATGCCTTGGTAAAGGCTTCTGTCTGCACGCTGGGTCTTTTTGTATTATCCTGTGTGAAACCGTAAAAAGTAAGTTCCTTAATACCATTTTCTATACACAAATTGTACAACTCAAATCCAGGATCTATGCCATAGTCGTAACCATCCTGCTTATTCATGCCATTAGATACTGCCCAACGTCGATTTCCATCTGGAATTATGCCCAGATGATTTGGCATTCGTTTATAATTTGTTTTTTCCATATTGATCTCCCTGCAAAATGTATTCATTTGATATTATTAGCAGTAAAGGCAAAGCTTAATCACTAGAAATTTGCTATTTGCTATAAGAAGTATGCGTATAAATAGTTCCGAGCAACTCTTGATTTCTACGATTTATTACCGATATACATAATATAACACAAGATTTCTTATGGAGAAATAAGTCTTATGTTATGTATGATATAATAGTTCGTGATAAGTGGTTCAAAGGAGTTGGATAATAATGAAGCGTAAGATCTTGGTATTAATTGTAGTTCTTGCTTTCTTGTCAGCTTGGTTTTTCGGTTGTAAGGCACAGGTACCATATATTCCGGTAGGTACAGATGTTGGGAATACAAGAGGGAACTCTACAGGTAATATCACCAATGGTGGTGTTGTTGCCTATAATGACAATTGGGTATATTTTGTTAATGAACTAGACGATCTTCACATATACAAACAAAAATCCGACTCAGATGCAGCTTCCAAAGTAAATACAGATAGATCCATGTTCTTAAATGTGGAAGGGGATTGGATTTACTATAGCAACATAAGCAGCGAAGGTTATGGAAATATATATAAAGTTAAAACAGATGGTACTGGCAGGGTAAAGCTCAACAATGATAAATCAAGCTATATAAATGTTGTAGGAGACTATATATATTATAGCAATGGTTCAGAAAATAGGGAAATATATAAAATAAAAACCGACGGCAGTAAGAGAGTAAAGTTGAACGAAGACTTCTCATCCTATATTTGTGTAGTTGATGACTTTATATATTACACCAATGGTACAGATAAAAAGAGAATCTATAAGGTTAAGACGGACGGCAGTCAAAGAACAAAGCTAAGTGAAGATTCTGCAGCCTACTTGAACATCAAGGACCAATGGATTTATTACAGCAATGAATCTGATGGCAACAAGATGTGCAAAATTAAAACCGATGGATCGGATAAAACTATAATTTTAGAGCAGCCTGTAGCAAATTTAAATGTTTATGATGATTGGATATTTTATACAAATAGCGATACTTCCAATAAGATAATCAAAGTTAATCTTAAAGGGACTGAGGGAAAAATAATTAATTACGAAGCATCAAACTTCATAAATATTGCCTATGATAATGTTTACTTTATAAATTCTTATAACAAGCTTTTTAAAGTAAAGCTTGAGGGCGGAAAAATATTGCCAATGATAAAATAGTAGAATAGCAGGTGAACAACATTGAATATAAGTTTAGATAAGGAAAGCAGTCAGCCTTTATATATTCAGCTTTTTGAACAGCTCAAAGAGTTAATTCAACAGGGGATTTTACCCGAGGATTGTAAGCTGCCAACGATTAGAGAGCTAGGGAGAGAATTGGAGGTAAACAATAGTACCGTGGTAAATGCCTATAAGCTATTGGAGGATCATAAATTAATTTACAAAAAGGTAGGCAGCGGAAGCTATGTACTGCCTATAGAAGAAAATCTTATTATAAATAACGCTGTAAGTAATGAAGATGACAGGCAGGAATATGATTATAACACTGAAGAAGGTTATATCGATTTTGCAACTGCCTCTCCTGATCCAAGACTTTTTCCCATGACTGACTTTAAGAAGGCTATAAATGATGTTATTGAGCGGGACGGTGGAAATGCATTCATGTACCACGACAGCAGGGGATATCTGCCCCTTAGAAGCTCTATTGCTGACTACTTGTCAAAAAAGGAAATTGAAGTGGGACCAGAGGATGTATATATAATTTCGGGCGCTCAGCAGGGCATCGATATTATCGCCAAAGCATTGCTTACAAATGGAGATTATGTTTTTGTGGAAAGCCCTACCTATACTGGTGCAGCTGCTGTTTTTAAATCCAGAGGTGCTAGAATTATAGAAATACCACTGCAAAATGATGGACCGGATATGAATGAGCTGGAAAAGCTGCTTCAAGTTATTAAACCTAAGTTTATGTATGCTATGCCGAATTTTCAAAACCCTACGGGCTGCAGCTATTCAGAACGCAAGAAAAAGCATTTATTGCTGCTATGCAAGAAATACAAGCTGCTGATAGTAGAGGATGATTATTCAGGGGACTTGAGCTATAAAGAGAAGCCTGCAACGCCCCTTAAGGCTTATGATAAATCAGATAATGTAATATACATTAAAAGCTTTTCTAAAATATTTATGCCAGGACTTCGTGTAGCATTTTTAATTATTCCGGAGCATATAAAGAAAATAATAGCATCTGCCAAATATATGACTGATATATCTACCTCTGGCTTCATGCAAAGAGTATTAGACTTGTACTTAAACAGAAATATTCTGGATGAACATATCAGATATATGAAAAAGGAATATGGATTAAGATACTTTGAAGCAGTGAGAGCAGCTAAAAAGTATCTGAGGGGAGCTCTTTTCAATCAGCCCTATGGAGGACTTAATTTGTGGGTAAGGCTGCCTGATGGAGTTGATTCTGGTTTGTTATATGAGCGCTGTAAAAAGAACATGGTACTGATAACTCCCGGCACAATATTTCTGAAGGGAAAGGAAGGGGAGCAGCACATACGAATCAGCTTCTCAGGAGTTGATGTCCCTGATATTACAAAAGGTATAGCCATAATAGGCAACACCATAGAGGAAATAAAAAAAGAAAGCAGATTAGGCGGTACCTAATCTGCTTTCTTTTATACTATATCCTTAAGCCTTTTTACAACATTTCTATCAATATTTCCGATTTCGACCATATTGTCTATTATACCAAAGGTTTTTTCTAGTGTCATTCCACGACGGTATGGTCTGTCTTCTATGAGAGCTTGGTATATATCGCATACCGCTAATATTCTTGATTCCAGAGAGAGCTGGCTTGCTTCGATTGCCTCTGGATATCCGGTTCCTCTTAGGGTTTCATGGTGATTAGAAGCCCAATCGCTAATGTCATGCATACCATCAATTTTGTCTAGTACCAATCGAGTATAATAGGTATGGGACCTTATAATTGATTGCTGATCTTTGGTCAACGTTCCAGGTTTATCTAATATATTGTTTGGAATTGCAAGCTTACCTAAGTCATGTAGTAGTCCTGCTATCCTTAATCTTTCTGCCTTTTGCTCATCAAAGCCATAAATTGCAGCAAATTTTCTTGCATTTGTTGCCAATCCAAAGGAATGACGATGTGTGAAGGTACTTTTTTTATCAATAATTGCAGCAAATACAGAAGATACATCTGCAAGTTGATGCAAATTCATTGGTACATATATTTTAGGTCTTATTCTTTCTAAAACGCCAGGGTCTCTATCTATGTTTTCCAAGTCCAACCAGAATCTTTCTGTTTCCGTGACTTCAAGCAGTATGTCAACCAGATATGGATCAAACATTTTTGAACTTTGATTTCTAAACCAGTTTGTTATAAGATTACGTTGTATTGTACCAGCATTTTTATCATAAATTATCTCGAAAAAATCAGCTAAATGTATTATTTGAGCTTCTTGTGGAATTTCTATCGAATGAAGTCCATAGGGTCCACTGCCGTCATAATTTTCATGATGAAATCTAATAAATGAGGAAATATCAACGTTGATTGGCAACTTTGCAATAATCTCTGAACCAAACTCACAATGCCCATACACAAAACCTGAATCTGTATGGCTAAGGTTTAAGGCATTAACTGATCCTATATCATGTAAAAAAGCTGCTATGTAAAGATGATTAAGCTTGCTACCCTGAAATCCAAGCTTGCTGGATAAATGTATCGCTATAATAGCAGTTCTTTTTGAATGAGAGGTAAAATTATGCTTTTTCACATCTAACTCTGCAAAAGCTTTTATATCTATATTTTCTAAATTGCATTCTCTGAAAACACAGGATTCTGCTAGATCCAAAGCTAATGATATGGAGGATATAAACTTATTAAAGTCAAGTGCATCCTGTTGCATGTTCATATTGTTGCCCCTCCAAAAAGAATAATTAGTGTATATATATAAATAGCAAATATGTATTATAATTATAGATGTTAATGATATATAAGTAAACCATGAAACTACGAATTTCGACTTTTTTATATAAGATTATATCAAATGGAGGTAAAGAATGCAAAATTTGTTAGATGAAGCAATAAGGTATGCCTTGCTTTATATCCATGAAGGCAAGACTGCTTCATATATACCGGAACTAGGCAAAATAGATCCAAATCAGCTTGGAGTAGCAATAGTAAACTTGGAAGGCAGTCAGTGGCATAGCGGCGCATATAATATTGCCTTTACTATGCAGAGCATCTCGAAGATAGCTGCTTTGATGCTGGCAATTATGGATAGAGGAGAGCAATATGTTTTTAACAAGGTCGGTATGGAGCCTACTGGCGATCCATTTAATTCAATCATTAAGCTAGAAACTATGAAAACCGCAAAACCCTTGAATCCTATGATTAATGCTGGTGCAATAGCAGTAGATTCACTTATTTTAGGGGTAAATACTGAGGACAAGCTTAGCAGGCTGATAAGCTTTATAAGAAAGCTTTGTCACAACGATAAAATATGGTTTAATGAAGAGGTTTATAAATCAGAAAATGCTACAGGCTATAGAAACAGGGCTTTAGGGAACTTTATGAAGGATGCAGGCATCATAGAGGGTGAGGTAGAAGAAGTGCTGCAGCTATACTTTAAGCAATGCGCTATAGAGGTTAATGCCATTGATTTAGCTATGATGGGCGCTGTGTTGGCAGGAGACGGAAAAAGTCCTGTTACGGGAGAATTACTGATACCAAAGGGTGTTGCAAGATTGGTTAAAACCTTTATGGTCACCTGCGGCATGTACGATGCTTCCGGAGAATTTGCTGTAAGAGTTGGTTTGCCCTCCAAAAGTGGAGTTGGCGGCGGTATTGTAGCAACTGTTCCCGGAAAGATGGGTATAGGCATATTTGGACCTGCATTGGACAATAAAGGCAACAGTGCTGGTGGAATCAAGATACTAGAGTATATCTCAAGTAAATTGGATCTAAGCATATTTTAGAGTCTTCACAATATATATGCTGAGAAAAAGCTTGATTGAAACAGTAAAAGCAGCTATCTTGTTTTATGGAAGTTGTATTTTTTATAATGTATGAATTAAAGTAATATGTTTAATGTAAAACCTATAGGATGAAGGGGAGGGATAAAATTGAAGAAGCTTTTATTGGTATTTGTACTTTGTGCATTAAGTTTATACAGTATTTTATTTTGCTACGCAGATGTAAATAGCAATGCAATGAATATAATGGAAGACCTGCCCTGGATAAATAAGTTTGAACCTAAAGATAATCTCAAATATATAAATGAGTATAATATCTCTTTGCAATCCATAATTTCTGAGCAAAACAGAAATTTGAATACATTGAACAATATTTATTATTTTGGAAACAACAAAGAGAGCTTTGACGGAAATAGCCTAAGAAAGTGCTTAGACTGGGAAGGGAGCTTTAAAGAGGGTGCACCATTATTTAAAAGCGATATTTACAAAGGGTATTATAGTTTGAGAACAAGAAATATTCTGAAGCAATATCAAACCTCGAAGTTTTTTAATTACGCTGCTTTTGTCAAAACTGGAAGAGTTGAGTTCGACAGTTATATAAAAGGCATCGTAAAGGATCAAAGTCATATGGGACAGCTAACCGTACTGCTGCAGGAAAAGGTATTCGACAAGCTGCTTGAGTTAGAACCCCTGAAGAGGAAAGGTCTTCTTGATGAAGTCTTGGATATTGGACTTCCTGCAAATAACAGTAAAAGCTTGGACTGCCTATATCAAATGTTTGAAAGCAGAGTTAGATTGCAATTATTTGACCAAATGGCAGATTTAAGTAAACAAAAGCTGCAAAGTATCAGCCATAAAATTGGAATAGTAATAACAGGCGAAAAAAGCGGTGAATTGCAGCTGCAAAGCAAAGATATAAGCAATAAAGATCATGTAGTAAATATTATAAATGTTTTACAAGAGGAAGATAGCTATAGGGGCTTGACGCTTCTTAGTGAGTTATATAACAAAAACGGTTATAAACTGATCTTTAAAGAAAAAGATGGCGACTCCCAGGAAATGGAATTGGAAAAAGCCATAAATGCCATTGCCCTAGATGAAGATGGATATATGCATTTAGATATAGACAGTTTATTTAGTGAAGAAGTAAAAGCAAGGGATGGTACTGTGGCTATAAATCCAGCAGTTTCAACTATCGGGGACGCTCAGCTAAAACAGGTGGAGCTGCTTTATGCTGCTAAGTCAAAGGCGGCCGCGGAAATAATCAAGGAACTAAACCGGTACAGTATATACTTAGAACTGAAAGACAAGAAGGCAAACAATTTATATACTAAAAGCTTTGAGGCAGGGCAAAAGATTTGGAAAAAGAATTTAGATAATAAGCTTAATAACTTTGGTATAGGCGGAAGTGCTGACTTTCTTGCCTATATAAAGCAGTTTGAGCTATTGGATAGTAACCCCAATAAATCGGAGAAAGCAAGATTGTTAATTACAAAGTTTAGGAATTCAGATATTCAGTTCAGAACAACGGAAGAGGGTAGCATATGGTTAGTAAATGTCCTCTCTAAGTTTAGATTGGTAAAATAAATAATCATAGGGGTTAAAGAATTTGAAGGCAGTTTTATGTTTTTAACAGAGGCTGCCTTTTGTCTATGAATTGGAAAATTTTCGATGTTTGTCATATATCTGTAGATTCAGTAATAATGTTATATAAGAGATAATGTTGGGAGGGATAGTTTTGAGACCAAAAATCATTATAATCACCAAGAAAAAACTTATGATGTATACAGCACTAATTATTATCCTAGCTATAGTTGCACTATTACTGTTCACACTAAGAGGTGACGGGGTTGGTCTTCCTTCCTCAGGATATACATACCTTAAATATAAGGATGGAACCTTTATCGGTAATGAAAAGACTGAACAAGGGAACATTCGCGCAGAGGTAGTAATCAAGGATGAGAAGATTAAGGATATAAAGCTTACAGAATTCCCCCCGAAATACATAAATGACAATCCAGTATTAAAGGATGAAATACCTCAACACTTATACAATATTATTAAGCTCCAAGATTTTGTGCAGTCAGACAGCACAAAGAATACCACATACATATTAAATAAGATTACAAAAGCTATAAGAAATGCAGTGGATCAATCTCTAATTGAATAATAAGTACAAAGAAAAAGCTCAAGATAGTTAACACCATCTTGAGCATATTTTATTTATTTACATTTTTAAACACATACAGGGCAGCTGCCATAGAAATAAAGTTGCTGACCAGTTATTTTATAACCTGTCTTATTTGCAACTTGCTCTGTCAGGTTAAAAAACATTTCATCATCTACATCATCAACCCTGCCACAGGAAATGCAGTTTATATGAGGGTGGGGTTTAACATTTGCATCATATCTGAATTTATCTTCTCCTACATTCAGCTCCTGAACCAAATTCAAGCTCTTAAACATTTCCAAGGACTTGTAAACAGTAGCCAAACTCATTGTCGGATAAGTAGGCTGAAGCTTATTATAAATTTCTTCAACTGTAGGATGCGCTTTTGTATTCTTTAATACATCAAAAACTGCTATTCTTTGCGGGGTTACCTTATAACCCTTTTCTTTTAAAATTTTGACAACATCAAACATTTTTCTCTCCTCCAATAAATTGGCGTGCTTTTTTTAAAACAAAATATTACAATAGATAATAGTTACGCTACAATAATCATTATTAAATAATATTATATCATATATATTCCTAATGTAAATATAGAAATAATATTAATCTAAATCCAGATTTGTTTCGAAAAAGATTTATCATACACAAAATCAGTAGAACATCCGACTTTGTATTATCAAAGATGCATTTTTCAGAGCATATAAACAGAGGAAAACGTTTTGCACTAATTAAATTTAATTTAAGATGTATAGTGCAAAACATATAAATAAAACTGGTATAATATTACTTAGGTTGTTATTGATTCAATATGAATTCAAGGAGGAGAGTGAATATATGAGATATCTTGTTAGACAAAAAGTATTTAGCTTTGGGGACAACTTTACGATTAAGGATGAATTTGAACAAGACCGATATATTATTAGAGGAAAGGTTTTAAGCTTTGGTGATAAGTTGAAGCTTGAAGACTTAAATGGAAATGAGTTGTTTTATATTGAGCAGCAGCTCTTTAGATTTCTTCCAGAGTATTATATATATGCAGGTGGCCAGCAAATGGCCGCAGTAAAAAAGGAGCTTTCGTTTTTTACGCCAAAATTTATAATTGACAGCACCTATGGTTCTTATGATATGCAAGGCAACATTTTTGGCTATGATTTTCAAATATATAAGGATGGCAGAATGGTTGCTTCCGTAAGCAAGCAGTGGTTCGCATTTAGCGATAGCTACGGTGTGGAAATTGAGGATGGAGAGGATCATGCATTCATGCTAGCCCTAATAATTGTAATTGATCAAGTGATGCACGATAAAAAGAATAATTCATAGAAGCTCCAATATGTTTTGCACAAAACATTTTCCTTGATTCATATGTTGTGAAAAATACAAGTTTGATAATACGAAATCGGATGCTTCTACTGATTTAGTATATGATAAATCTTTTTCACAACATATATAATTAAAATTCCATACTTATTTCCACAATATGTTGGAATAATAAATTAAATGCGAAACTCAGGTAAAGGAGCTGCCATATGATTAATAAAGATAATCTTGTAGAAGAGTTAATTGCACAAAACAACCAAAAGATTTTACTGCTGGTTATGGATGGTGTTGGAGATATACCTCATAAGGACTTTGGGAAAAAGACTCCTTTAGATTATGCTATTACACCAAATATAGATAAATTAGCGAAAGATTCTATTATGGGAAGGATGATTCCCATAATACCTGGAGTTACGCCAGGCAGCGGTCCAGGACACCTTGGCCTTTTTGGCTATGATCCCTTGGAATATCAGATTGGCAGAGGCATGCTAGAGGCATTAGGACTAAACATTGATATAAAGGATGGCGATATTGCCATGAGGTGTAACTTTGCTTCTGCAGAAGATAATGGTATTATTACAGATAGAAGAGCAGGTAGAATTCCAACGGATAAATGTGAAGAACTATGCAGCTTGATAGCTGAAAACATAAAGGAACTTGAGGGTGTGCAGATTATAATAAAGCCTTCAATGCAGCATAGATTTGTGGTAGTATTTAGAGGCGCGAATCTATGTGATAGGCTAACAGACTCGGATCCCTTGTCTGAAGGCAAGCAACCTCTTGAGGTAAGGGCATTAGATGAGAAGGCGGAATTCACAGCTCAGATAGCCAACAAGTTTTACCAAGCGGTTAGACAGCTAATAAAGGATTTGAGACCTGCAAATTCAATTTTGATGAGGGGCTTTTCAGCAAAACCAAGAATTCCTACAATGATGAATAGATTTAAATTAAACTCAGTTTGTCTAGCAACCTATCCAATGTATAAGGGGCTGTCAAAGCTCGTAGGAATGACAGTTATTGATGAAGCAGGCAAGAATATTGAAGAACTTTTCCATAAATATAATGAACTGCACAATAAATATGATTACTTCTTCATACATGTGAAATACACTGACAGCAATGGCGAAGATGGCAATTTTGCAGCGAAGGCAAAGGTTATTGAGGAAGTCGATAAGGCATTGCCCATTTTGTTAGAGAAGAAGCCAAACGTGTTATGCATAACAGGTGATCACTCAACTCCTGCAGCTATGAAATCTCATAGTTGGCATCATATACCTGTAATGATTCATTCAGACTATTGCGGTGCGGATGGAGCTATGAGATTTACAGAGAATGAGTGCAATAATGGGGGATTGGGAACCTTGGAGAGCAAGTACTTGATGAATTATCTGCTTGCCAATGCCATGAGGCTTAATAAATATGGAGCGTGAAAGGAATTAATAATTGAAGAACATTAAATATTTTTTTGAGTACATAAAAGATAAACAGGTCCCTGCCTTTAAAAAGGGCTTGATATTGATAAGTTTGTTATACTTTATATTACCAACAGATATAGTGCCGGATTTTATTATTGGGCTAGGATGGCTGGATGATATCACTGTGGCGGCTTTTATATGGAATGCAATCAAGTCAGAGGTCGGCAGCTACATAAAAGGTCGTAAAGTAGCCGAAGGTAAGATTATTGATTTTGAGGATAAAAGAAAGAAGAAGTAATTGAAAGCTCGGCTTAGCCGGGTTTTTCTGTGAAAGGGATTGTAATGGAGCAAATAAATAAACTTTACCTGCAAGGTAGAGATTTTGAGAATAATAAGACCATAGATGATAGAAAAGCCAAGGGTGTTTTCTATACGCCTTTGGAGGTAGTTGATTATATGATCAGAAACACCGTAACCTCCTTAGACATTATTAACAATCCCTATGTTAAGATAGCAGATATTTCTTGTGGAGCAGGATATTTTTTAATCAGATACTTTGAAGTTTTGCAGAATTTCTTCAGACTGAATTTTAATGAAATAATAGCGGCTAATGAAGAGCTAAGGGAAAAGCTGTCCTATGAAGATATAGGCAGGTTTATTGTGGAGCATAATATTTGGGGCGCTGACATAGATTCCGAAGCAGTAAAAATGGTGAGAGAAAGCTTGGACAAAGCGGCTGGCTGCAGCTGCAAAAGCAATATAATTTGTGCAGACAGCTTGCTTAGTGGATTAGAAGATGCTGAATATAAGGAATTTTGGAAAGAAGAATACGATTGTATAATAGGAAATCCTCCCTACATTGGACATAAGGGTGTTCCAGCAGAATATAAAAGCATACTTTATAAGCATTATAAAGAGGTATATAAGGACAAAGCAGACATATCATACTGCTTTTTCAAAAGAGGGATAGAGTTGCTTAAGCCAAAGGGAGTGCTCTCCTTTATAACCTCAAGATACTTTATGGAAGGTCCTTCCGCAGAGAAGCTGCGAAGCTTTATTACAGGCTATGCTGTGGAAGAGCTTGTGGATTTTGGGGATTGTAAGGTATTCGCCGACGCTGGAGTGTCCGTGGCGGTCATAAAAATAAAAAAGCAGTCAAGTCTAAAGGACATCATGGTAAAAAAGTTAAACACCTGCAATGATGGTTCTGGAATAATAAATATTGATGAAGCAGAACCCTTCTATATAGAACAAGGTCATCTAAAAAAAGAAGGCTGGATATTGCTTGAACCTAAGGTTTTGGAGCTATATAAATTAATAGACGGGTGCTCAACCCACGAGGTAGGGGACATCTTTGACAGCTATCAAGGAATCATAACAGGCTGTGACAAAGCCTTTGTATTAAATGAGCAGGAGGCTAAGGACTTAGGTATTGAAAAGGAGCTTTTGAAGCCTTGGATAAAAAACAGTCATGTGGATAAGTTTGAAATAAAAAACTCAGATAAGCTGCTTATATACAGCGATTTAATTACAAAGCCAGAAAACTATCCAAAGGCTATTGCTTTTGCAGAAATCATGAAGAATAAACTACTTCAGAGGAGAGAGTGCCAAAGAGGGGTAAGATATTGGTATAAACTGCAATGGGGCAGAGATATGAGCAACTTTGAGCGTGAAAAGATTGTGTACCCCTATAAAGCTGCGAAGAATAGATTCGCGGTGGACAGGCAAGGCCAATATTGCAGTGCAGACGTATATAGCTTGATACTTAAAGATGAATTTAAGGGGAGATACTCCTTGGATTATATAGCTGCCTTGTTAAATTCAAAAACCATGGAATTTTATTTTAAATGTATAGCAAAAAAAATTAGTCCTACACTATATGATTATTATCCCAACAAAGTATTGAAAATAAGGCTGAGGATAAATGAAACCAGCAAAATTATTGAGGAATTGGCAAATATGATATGCAAGACCCAAAAATCAGCGGAGAGAAAATGTATTTTACAAGCTATAGATAGGGAAATATATAAAATGTACAATTTTAATAAAAGTCAGATAGAGATAATTGAAAATTCGGCAGGGGAGTGATTAATTTGCTGCTTTTAATGTCTGCCGTTGCACCATCTATAGCTCTTTTATATTATTTTTATGCGAGGGATAAATACGAAAAAGAACCTGGACAAATGCTTTTAAAGGCTTTTGCATTAGGAAGTGTGGCTGTTATACCCGTAATATTCTTTGAGCTTAGACTTAATATCTTTGATATGGCAGAAATGGATTATTTAATGGCCGGCTATACAGCCTTTGTGGTAGCAGGTTTAGTTGAAGAAGGCTTTAAATTTTTCATACTTTGGTTTTTAATATGGAAAAATAAGAATTTTAATGAGACCTATGATGGAATTGTATACGCCGTGTTTATATCTCTGGGCTTTGCAACCACTGAGAATATAGGTTATGTGCTGTTAACAGGCTACCATACTGCTTTTGTTAGATCAATTACTGCTGTACCTGCCCACGCCTTATTTGGTGTTATTATGGGCTATTATATTGGTAAGGCAAGATTTGCAGATGAAAAAGGAAAGACCAAATTTTTGATGTTCGCTTTCTTAATCCCCATTGTGCTGCATGGCATATATGACTTTATACTTTTTTCCAGGAGCATAGAGCTAATGCTTTTATTTATACCTTACATGCTTTACTTGTGGAAAAGAGGTTTGGGGAATGTGGATGAATTGTCGGGGAACTCGCCTTTTTCTATTAGATATAAAAGAGAAAATAAAAAGTGAATTTGCTAAGGCAAATTCACTTTTTTTATAAGTACAATCAATAAGCTAATTTGTGCTACACTATACCATAAACTATAATTCCTAGAACACCTGATAATGCTAAGGCCAATATAGGATGCACCTTGAATCTATATACCCCTACAAACACCAGAATGCCGATTATAACGCTTTTAACATCAACGAAGGATATCTTGCCTATATTAAAGCAAGCGGCGGCTATCAAACCAAGTACAGCGGGTCTGATGCCCTTTAGCACCCAATTCACCTGCTTAAGATGTTTGAACTTATTAAAGTAAATAGAAACAATCAAGCTTAAAGTAAAGGGTACCAATACAACACCAAAGGTTGCCAGAGTTGAACCGGCGAAGCCTCCCATTTTATATCCTACAAAGGTAGATGCATTTACAGCGATAGGACCTGGAGTCATTTCAGCTATAGCTACAATATTAGTAAAGTCTATTAGACTAATCCAATGATTGCTTTCGATAATCTCTCTTTGCATAAATGCTAATACACCATAGCCGCCACCGAAGCTGAAGGCACCAATTTTTAGAAAGGCGATAAAAAGTTTAATTAACATATGTGTATTACTCCCTTCCTTTGAATATAAACATTCCCGCGATACCTGCTAAAATGACCACGAAAATAGGGTGAAGCTTAAGTAATAATATTGCTGCAAGAGCCACTGTGCCAATAGCCATATTTATTTTTGTTATGCCAGCTGATTTTGCAAGCTTTACTAATGCATATACGATTAAAGCAACAACTGCAGGTCTTACCCCCGCAAATATATGGTCTAATAGTGCATTATTGCTGAAATTGCTGAAGAATATAGCGATGATTAATATTATAATGAATGACGGCAATACAGCACCCAAGGCTGCGACAAGAGCACCTGGAGCTCCAGCTGTTTTGTATCCTACAAAAGTAGCGCTGTTTATAGCTAGTGGACCTGGCAAGCTATTTGTAACCGCAATTGCATCAAGAAACTCTTCGTTTTTCATCCATTTTTTATTGTCTACTACTTCCTTTTGAATGATTGGAATCATAGCGTAGCCTCCGCCAATTGTAAAGGCACCTATTTTGAAAAAAGTCTTAAATATATCAAATAACATTTCTACACCACCTAAAATTATTATCTGCAGCACATTATAATTCCACGCTCTGTAACGATACAGTCAACTGGTATATCAAAATTATCATGTGGAACTTCTTCAATAACCTGAAAGGAAAATGCTAAAGCTATTTTATAAATTTTCTTTTTTGTATGGGCAAAGAATTTATCATAGTAGCCTGCCCCATAGCCTACTCTATATCCCCTTGTATCAAATACTGCACCCGGCATGATTGCTATATCCAGTATTTCTCTATCAGCAATTTTTATTGTTTCTTTAGTAGGCTCCTGTACGCCGTAATTTGAAGTACTAAGTAATACATCATCATCAAAAAGTGATATGAGCATTTCCTTAGTTTCTCTGATACAAATAGGTATATATACATTTTTTTTATGCTCTATGCAGTATTTTATAATATAATTTGTAGGTACTTCACTTCGGAAGCTTAAATAGGAGAAAACATTTTGAGATTTTATAAATTGATTTAACTCCATTAAATTATTGATTATAAGCTTTTCAGCTTCTTTAATTTCTTGCGGAGTCAAGGAATTTCTTTTTTCTAATATGGAGGTCCTAATAAGCTTTTTTTGGTCTCCGATCAAAGGCTCCATCTCCCTTCTAAAGTCTATATCGAATTTTCTAAACTATGTATTACATAAGTATTACTTTGCTTTAAAACATAGTATTATATAGTATAAATATTATAACATAGTTATATTTTTCAATATATTTTTTTGATATACTTTTATTTATCAGACAATAAAAAAGCGGAGTCGTATAATATTATGGAACAAACAAATTAGGAGGTTACAAAAATGAAAAACTCTAACATGGTAATGGGAGCGGTATTAGTTGCCCTGGGATCCATATTGCTGCTATCCAACTTAGGATATATTAATTTTTCGTGGGATTATATTTGGCCAATGGCATTATTGCTTCCTGGTATTTATTTGCACTTCGCATATTTTACTAAAATTGACAAGAATCCTGGTAATTTAGTGCCTGCAGGCATTCTGACAACCTATGGTGTAATGGCCTATGCTGTTGCATTCTTTGGCTGGGGTACTATGGCTTCTTTGTGGCCCTTTATACTGCTAGGCATCGCAATAGGGCTTCTAGAGTTATACTTATTTGGCACACATGATAAGGGCTTGCTGGTACCTATATCAATCCTCGGTGGACTAGGAATAATGCTCTTAGGGAAGACGTACTTCTTCTTCGACCTCAAGAAGGTTGTAATACCGGCAATATTAGTAGTATTAGGCGTACTTTTGCTATCTAAAAGGGATCATAAGCAAGGCTAATATAGAATTTGAGAAATGGTGAAATTTGTTTCACCATTTTTTTGTGCCTAAAGCTGTATTGTTAAATCATGTAAAATGTTATAATAATATTTGCTGTGAAAAAGATTTATCTTGTACAAATTCCATAGGAACATCTGCTTTTGTACAACTTAAAAGTATTTTTTGAGACATATAAACACAAGAAAATGCATTGCACTATTTGCATTTAATTAATAATGTTTAGTGCAAAACATATAATTAGCTGATTTATTTTTATTGGGGGTAGATAATTTGAAAAAAATAAAGAGGTTCATGGTCTATTATAAGCCATATAAGCTTCTGTTTTTCGCAGATATGCTTTGCGCTTTAATAGTTTCAGCAGTAGATTTAGTATTCCCTATGCTTGTTACATTATTGTTGAATGAAGGTATTAACAATATAGAAGGTATTGCTTTTGACTTAATCATAAAGGTAGCTATTATTATGATGGTCATGAGAATTGTGGAATATTTCTGTCGTCATTTTATAACGGCATGGGGACATATAATGGGGGCTAGGATGGAGTTTGATATGAGAAGAGATATTTTCTCCCATCTTCAAAAGCTGTCCTTTAACTTCTTTGACAATACGAAGACCGGCCAGATTATGAGCAGAATTGTTAATGATTTGTTTGATATTTCTGAGCTGGCGCATCATGGACCGGAAGAAATATTTATTTCTGTAATTAAAATAGTAGGAGCCTTTATCATATTATTAACCGTAGATGTCAAGCTTACTTTAATCATCTTTTTATTTATTCCTTTTATGATGGCATTTGCATTCTATTATAATAATAAAATGCGCTTTGTATTCAAGCGCAACAGACAAAAGATTGCTGATGTTAATGCACAATTAGAGGATAGTATAGCAGGAATAAGGGTGGTTAAGTCCTTTTCTAATGAGGAATTGGAGGAAGGTAAGTTTAGCATAGGAAATCAAGAATTTTTGGATACAAAGCAAGAAAGCTATAATTATATGGGAAGGTTCTTCAGTGGAATCGGGCTGTTTGATGGAATAATTTATATTGTTGTAGTTATTGTAGGATCATTATTCATTAAGTCAGGTTCTATTCAAAGCATTGATTTGGTAACCTACCTACTTTACATAAATACATTATTGATGCCAATCAGAAAGCTAATAGATTTCACAGAACAGTTCCAAAGAGGCATGACTGGGTTTGAAAGATTCTTAGAGATAATGGATACCGAGCCAGATATTGAAGATAAAGTGGATAGCGTTGAACTGCATGATGTCAGAGGTCAGGTTATATTTGACAATGTGTCCTTCAAATATGATAAGGGCGCTCATGTATTGAATAAGATTGATCTTAAGCTTGAACCCGGGGAAACGGTAGCCTTGGTGGGTCCATCCGGTGGAGGTAAATCTACGCTATGCAGTCTGATACCTAGATTTTATGAGGTAACTGATGGAAGCATTAGAATAGATAACATTGATGTACGGGATATAAAATTGGAATCCCTTCGAAAAAGTATAGGAATTGTTCAACAGGATGTTTATTTATTCGCAGGTACTGTAATGGAGAATATCAGGTATGGTAAGCCTGATGCTAGTGATGAGGAAGTTATAGAAGCTGCAAAGAAAGCCAATGCTCATGAATTTATAGATAACTTCCAGGAAAGATATGAAACCTATGTAGGGGAACGAGGGGTTAAGCTTTCAGGAGGTCAAAAGCAGAGAATTAGTATTGCAAGGGCATTCTTGAAGAATCCTCCTATACTAATACTAGACGAGGCTACTTCAGCTCTTGATAACCAAAGCGAGAAGATTGTACAGCAGAGCTTGGAGAAATTGGCAAACAACAGAACCACCTTTATTATTGCACATAGACTCTCAACTATTAGAAGGGCTAAGAAAATTCTCGTGCTTACAGACAATGGCATAGAAGAATCAGGTAGTCATGAGGAGCTGCTGAAAAATAACGGAATATATGCATCTTTATATAATGCACAGTTTGAAGAGATGTAAAATAAAGTAAAAGCCTTCTCAGGCTTTTACTTTATTATTAAATACAAATAACCGGGCATGCCAGAAGGGCAACCCGGTTATTTTTCTATGCTCAAATAAATGGCTAATTATAAATAGAACCTTACAAACTTAATAGAGTATATATCGCATAATAACAAATCATCTGTTTCAACTTCATTAATGATAATGTAGCTTATACCAACGTCTGTTAGGGTTCCTTCTCTATCTATCAGCATATTTGTGCCTATAAGAAACTCGACCTTAACACGACTACCAATTTTAGTCCTTAAGTACCCTTGTGTATATTGTGTATCCATAATAGGTTGTTGGCCAAACTCATCCATTCCTAAAGGCACTGAGCCAATATTGGTGGGCATTGTGCCTGATGTAGTACCGGGCATTGGTATACCCGCTGTAGCTCCTGTTACTGTACCCATTGGCATCATAGGTTGAATTGGCTGCATTGGCATTGTAGGCATTTGGTTGTAAAAGGGCTGCTGATATCCCATATCCTGCATATCATTCATTTGATTTTGATTTGTGGGATACATATTTTGTTGTCTAAAATAATCATAAGGGTTATTGTACATAATAGTCTCCTTTCAATATATAAATAATTTTATGTTGAATAGTACGACTGAGCTGGATTATAAAAGCAGTGACCAACTATTCTTGTGACATAGAATCCATTGCCGTTCCTAGGGAAGTTGCCTGGGCAGAGGGGGTTAAAGGGGTTGAAATACCAAAGTGAATAACCTGTTGTAGGAAATCTATTGCCGGCTATAGCCCAATCTGCAATTTGATAATGTACGTCTTCCGGGGGATTTGACCAAATCGTTTGAGGATTTGGTTGTCCTCCTAATATAGAGGTCATACAATCAAATTGTCCCCTTTGACCTAAGATATTTCTGATGCTGCCTTGACCAATTCTCTGATATTCTCCATTTGGAACTCTTACTCTATTCATGATGACGTTAGCTACTGCCTTCATACCATTTTCGCCTTCTCCGCCTGCCTCGCAGCGTATGACTCTGGCAAGCAGTTCTCTTTCAGAAAAAGCCATATATTTACACCTCGCATGCCGTGATATTACATACTATGTATTTAAAGCCTTTTTGACACAGATTTTTATGGGAAAGTTGAAAATAGATTAGGTAGAGAATTTGTTTTGTATAAGTATTTTGATATACTATAACTAAAAGTGGCAGACTGGGAGGTTACTATGAAGCAAAGTGTGGTATTAGATAAATCACTAGAACAATGGACAAAGGAAAACCCCGTTATATCAGAATTAATGGCTTATAAGCCTGTTCTTTGGATTAACCCTAATTTAAAGGACAAGGAAGAAGCTACTTGTAACAATCTGGAACTAGATTGGAAGGATGTACAGGAAGCGGAGAGAAGATGGATTAGATTTGCATCTTTGATCTCTAAGCTTTTTCCTGAGACTGCGCCTCAAAAGGGTATCATTGAGTCTGCTTTGACTGAATTGAAGAATATGAAAGAAGCAATAAGAAACACATATAATGTTGATTTAGATGGTAAATTGTTTCTAAAATGCGATAGCGATTTGCCTGTAGCAGGATCAATTAAGGCAAGAGGTGGAATATATGAGGTATTAAAACATGCAGAGCAGTTGGCTATAAGCCATGGTATGTTAACCGATGATCAAGATTATTCTGTACTTGCTGATGTAGAATTCAAGGAGTTTTTCAGTAGATATTCTTTGGCAGTAGGATCTACGGGCAATTTAGGCTTAAGCATAGGAATTATGGGTTCTGCCTTGGGTTTCAAGGTAACAGTACATATGTCAGCTGATGCGAAGCAGTGGAAAAAGGATTTGCTAAGAAGCAAGGGTGTAACGGTAATTGAATATGAATCAGACTATAGTAAGGCTGTAGAGGCAGGAAGAGCATTAGCCCTTGAAGATGCTATGTGCCATTTTGTAGACGATGAGCACTCCAAAGACTTATTCTTAGGATATAGTGCAGCAGCTATAAGGTTAAAGCGCCAGCTGGATGAAAGAAATATAAAAGTTGATAAACAAAATCCATTGTTTGTGTATTTGCCTTGTGGAGTTGGCGGAGCGCCGGGGGGCATATGCTTTGGTTTAAAGCAGTTATTTAAAGAGAATGTGCATTGTTTTTTTGCAGAACCTACACATTCGCCCTGCATGTTGTTAGGATTGGCGACGGGAAAGAATGACAGTGTATGTGTTCAGGATTTCGGAATTGATAATATTACAGAAGGGGATGGACTTGCTGTAGGAAGAGCCTCAGGCTTTGTAGGCAAGGTAATGGAAAATCTTCTAAGTGGTGTATATACAATCACAGACAACGAATTGTTTAAGTTATTAACACTGCTGAAGGATAGTGAAAATATTGAAATAGAGCCATCGGCAGCTGCTTCTCTAATGGGGCCAATGGTACTCAGGAATGGGAAAGCTGGCATCGATTATATAAGGGATAAAAATATGGAAGAATATATGGATAATGCAACCCACATAGCTTGGGCTACCGGTGGTTCCTTTGTACCAGCAAACCTAAAGAGAGATTTCTATGATAAGGGAAAAAAACTATTAGACTTGTAGGGTGCTGCTGCCCACAGCAGCCCTCCTAATAAAAATAGGATGACCAAATGGCCATCCTATTTATGTTCAAGTATATATTCATTTAAAATATCATTATATTCTGCAAGTATGTTCTTCACAACTTGGTTGTTTGCCGAATCAAGCTCTCTTTCTTCAATGCTTGCAATCGGCAATAGCTTTGGTGAAGTTCCGGTTATAAATGCACCCTCGGCATAATCAAGCATAGAGAACGGAATAGGCTGCTCTATAATCTCTAGGTTCAAATTGGTGCAAGCTTTAATAATGTACTTTCTTGTGATGCCAATAAGAACATCTTGGGTCGGTGCAGTATAAATCTTGCCTTGCACTACGAAGAAGAGATTAGAACGGCTGCCCTCAGTTATTTCTCCTCTGTTGTTAACAAGTAAAGCTTCATAGGCATTATTTTCCTTAAGCTCTAGATTAATTGTCTCTCTTAACTGGTTATTAATAACCTTTGCATTAGGATTGTTTCGCTCTGCATGAAACAACATACTATGAATACCTTGTAAATATTGCTCCGCTTTGGGATAAGCACTTTTTATAAAACACATTATATAATCAGGGATTTCCTTTTCTAAATTAAACACCAGAAGTTTAATATTCTTTTCTGGGTAATTATTTATTTTTATTAGTCTTTCAATATCTGAAGTTATATTGGTAATAGTTAGTCGGAGGTCTGATTCAAGCGAAGCTGCAGAGTTCTGCAACCTTTCCATATGATCCTCTAGAAAAAGAGGCACACCATTAATTACTCTGATAACTTCATAAACTGAAGGCGCAGTAATAAGGATTTGATCAATTTGATTTGACTCAAATTCACTGCCGTTGCTAATAAAATAATTTTCAATGATTTCTTTGTTCATATAATGCACCATCCTATAATATTTAACATAATATGAGCCGATATAATATCAAATATATTATATCAGAATACAAATAACAAATGCATACAAATCATAATTTAAGTTGCAAATAATCTGAAATCTTATCTTAATAAATACATAATAAGTAAAGTAACAATGAGGGGTAATGTAAATGGTAAATGATGTAGAAATATTAATAAGACTGGTACTTGCATGTTTTCTAGGTGGATTAATCGGGTTGGAAAGAGAGCGCAATAAACAGCCTGCAGGACTTAGGACCCATATACTTGTTTGTGTAGGAGCCACTTTGGTTATGCTGTGTAATTTATTTATATTTGAAAAGTACAAGGGTGTAGCAAATATTGATCCGGCAAGGCTGGGAGCACAAGTAATCAGCGGCATCGGTTTCTTAGGCGCCGGCACAATTATCAAAGAGGGTTTAAGCATAAGAGGGCTTACCACAGCCGCAAGCCTTTGGGTAGTGGCGTGTATGGGCATAGCCATAGGACTGGGCTTTTACTATGGCGCCTTGATAGCAACGTTTTTTATATTAGTAATATTAATATTCTTTTCAAAATTTGAGTACTTGTTTAATATTAAAACTATAAAATCTGTTCTGATACTTAAGTCAGTTAATGCTGAGGGACAGATAGATGTAATTGGTAGTAAATTAAATGAATTTGAATTAATTTATAGTAATGTTTCAGTTGAGTCTGCTGAAGATAATCTAATCGCAATAAGAATAAACTTAACCAAAAGTAAGGATATCTCAACCAATAAGCTGATGGAAGAGCTTTATAAGCTTGAAGGCATCAAATATGTTCAAATTTTAGATTAATTATGGTATAATACCTATGCAATTTATAAATTTATAGGGAGGTTCCTTACTTGAAGAAATTTGATTTTTTATGGGCCGGAATTTTGTTGGCCATAGTAGTCTTTGTTGCATACCCAGATTCAAGATTGTGGTTTGAGGCTACTACAAAAGCACATCCTTTCATTATGGCTTTTATAAAATATTCTATATTAGCTACAATGGGAGAACTGTTAGCTTTAAGAATTATTGCTGGAGATTGGAAAATACCAGTAGGCATAATCTATAGAGCTATAATATGGGGCTTGCTCGGTATGGTCTTCGTAGTAGTATTTAGAGTGTTTAACCTAGGAGTTATTGGTGCTCAGAAGGCACATATACTTCCAGCATTGGAATCCGGCTTTGGGGCAGCTTTCTTGGTTTCATTCTTGACAAGTACTTTAATGAACCTTTTATTTGCACCTACCTTTATGGCATTCCATAGAGTAACAGACACATATATTGATCTAGGAGAAGGCAAATTAAGCAAGATATTCAAAGTCAAGTTAAGCACTGTAGTATCTAAAATCGACTGGAATGGATTTGTAGGCTTTGTAGTTGTTAAAACTATTCCAATATTCTGGATACCAGCTCACTCAATAACCTTTATGCTTCCAGAAAACTACAGACTGCTATATGCAGCATTCCTATCCATAGCCTTAGGCGGAATCCTAGCCTTTTCAAAAAAGAAAGCATCAAAAGCTGCGTAATCGCAGCTTTTTTTACTTCCTCGACACAAACTTATTTCCCTTAATAGTGAACCTCCAAGGCTTATCTACATATTCCTCTGCATAGTCAATGTTAATGCGAGGGGAGGCTTCCATTTTAAAATCTTTGTAGCCATCGTCATAAACATATATATCGTCAATTCCGTTTCTCACGCACAAATCAATTTTATTTTGAATCTTGCCTAAATCCATCGCAATACAGAGTTTTCCCGGTCCATTGGTTAGAAGCTTTATTTCCTTGCTGGTCAATTCTGGATAAGCTTTGTTGAAGCGCCTCAGGGCCATGAAAGCTAGATTGTCCACGGGTTCAAGAGCTCTAACTAAAACAGCCTGAGGAGTTCCTTGTTTTTCAGCAACAATATTAAAGCACTGGTACATGCCATATATAGTAAATATATAGCTGTAGCCCCCTTGGTTATACATGATTTCAACTCTCGGTGTGACCTTGCCTCCATGGGAATGGGCTGCCTTATCCTCTGGACCTAAATATGCCTCAGTTTCAACAATTCTCCCGGTTACTGTGTATTCTGCAGTTTGGTGCACTAAAACCTTTCCAAGGAGCTCCTTAGACACAGTAATGGTGTCTCTTATATAAAAATCCCTATCAAGAATATTCATTTTTCCTCCTGCTTTATAAACTGATTTTGACTGATATAGTATGGGTATAATTATTATAAATCATTAAGTAAAATTTTACACAATCGTAGCAATGTTATATAATATTTTTATGAAAATTTAACCAAAGAGGGGTGGGAAATACATGCAAGATAACAAAAAAATCGTTGTATCTGATAAAGAAACCTTTTATAAAATATTAAATGTGAAGCTGGAGGGTCTTCTGGCAAGCGAGAGTAACTGGTTGGCCAACATATCCAACGCTTCAGCACATTTATTTACCAATTTGGAAACTATAAACTGGGCTGGTTTTTACTTTTTAAATGAGGGAGAGCTTATTTTAGGTCCCTTCCAAGGTAAGACAGCTTGCACACGAATCAAAATAGGCAAAGGAGTTTGTGGAACTGCAGTAGCGCAGAAGGCAACGCAGCTGGTGCCTGATGTACACTTATTTCCTGGGCATATAGCTTGTGACTTTGCATCTAACTCTGAAATCGTTGTACCCATAATCAAGGATGGCATAATATATGGGGTACTTGATATAGACAGTCCCATTAAAGAAAGATTTAATGAAATAGATCAGAAATATCTAGAGGCTTTTGTTCAAAAGTTAAATAAGTACATAGATTGGAAAAATATAAGCGCTGGCATATCTGTTGTTGAACTATAAACGAGGAGGGATAAAATGGATAGACAAAAGGCATTGGAAATAATAAACAAGTACTTGGTTTCAGAGCATTTGATAAAGCATAGCTATGCAGTGGAAAGTGTAATGAGAGAATTAGCGAAGAAATACGAACCGGACAAAGAAGAGCTATGGGCCATGACCGGTTTAATGCATGACCTAGATGCAGACATAGTTGATTATAGAGAGCACCCAGAGCTTCATGGCAAAAAGACAGTAGAGCTTTTAAAGGAAGAAGGCTTTGGTACTGAGGAAATGTATCATTCAATATGTGCGCACAATGAGGAAACTGGAGTAGCTATTGAAAATAAAATGGATAGAGCCATATATGCAGCTGACCCAATTACAGGCTTTATTACAGCGATAACATTGGTTTATCCTGATAAGAAAATTGCAAGTGTAAAGGTAAAATCCATCACAAAGAGAATGGATGAGCTAAGATTTGCAGCTGGTGCCAATAGAGATGCCATGAGATCGATTGAGCAGCTAGGCATGAATTTCAATGAGTTTGCAGAGCTTTCGCTGAAGGCAATGCTTGGAATAGCTGATGACTTAGGACTGTAGGTAGGAGACCCCCGAAGTATTGTACTTTGGGGGTTTGTTATTTTTGGCTACGCACAATGTATAGCGAAGAGGAAGGGGGTATTTATCTAGCCCAAGATATTAGATTTGATTGCACTTGACTGCTCATACTGCTGAAAAATCTTACCGGTGCAAATCTGACATCCTGTCAGGTTGCCCCGCTGCTGGCATCCTTGCCAGCAATTACAGATTTTTTCAGCAGTATTTCACAGAGTGCAATTGCAAATCTAATAATTGGGCCCTATAAATACCCTCTTCCTCTATGCTACTACGTGTCCGCTCGATGTAACTTTGACTGAAAATTACAATAATATCAACACCAGTTATGGATAAGAAAGATCAAGTATTGTCGCACTATAGAAGATTTGCTCCTGTACTCTGTGAAGTAATGATAGAAAATACGTAAGGCTGGCACGGACGCCAGCCTAGCCGCATTACGTAAGGTAGGGCAAGGATGTCCGTTATGCGGCGTTAGGATTTTCATCATTGCGAGCAGCAAGTACAGTCAAATCGGATATTCGTGCTGAAAGACTTGATCTTTCTTGTCCATAACGGCGAATTTAATCAAAACTTCCATATAGTACGTTATCATCCATCTGTACCTCGGGGAGTAGTCAATCTAACCCTATGCCATATAGAGCAGCTCGAAGTACTCCTTCAGCATTCTCTCCATAGAGAACTGATAGGATGTAGTCTTAATACTTTGCTGCATCATTTCTACCCATTTTGTATGGTTATCATAGTAAGTAGGAAGTATTTCATCTATCAATGTCTCATACAAGGATTTTAAGTCATTTTGGTCCAGTAATTCTGTATCGTCGCTTTCAAAGCCGTTTCCTATTTGCCAACCATTTACTCCATGTTGGCATGCTTCAGGCCACCAGCCGTCTAGAACGCTAAAGTTCAAGACTCCATTCATTGCTGCCTTCATTCCAGAGGTACCGCTAGCTTCTTGAGGTCTTCTTGGGTTGTTTAACCAGATATCGGAGCCCCTAGTGAGCATTCTGCCTATGGTCATATCGTAGTTTTCTAGGAATACTACTGCATCTGGATATTCTCTTGACATCTTCACTAGATTTGATACAATTTGCTTTCCTGTATCATCTAGAGGATGAGCTTTACCTGAGAATATAATTTGCAGCTTCTTCTGCTCAAGTAGTGGTCTTATAATCTTTTCGTCGCTGAATATGAAATTACTGCGTTTATATGGAGCAGCCCTTCTGGAAAAACCTATTAGTAGTACATCTGCATCCAGCTCAGTGCCAGTACGCTCTTTAACAAATTCAATTAAACACTTCTTATTTTCAGTATGAGTTTGCCATAAGGCATCTGTATTATCCACATTGTTTAACATCCTATCATCAACCCAAGTAGGAATATGAATTGCATTGGTTATTCCAATAATTGGGGCAGGGTAATCTACGTGAGCCCACATCTTATTAGCCGTCTCAGCATGCAGCTGTGCCACTGCATTGGATTTCTTGCAGGTTCTAAGGGCAGCCACAGTCATGTTAAAGGGAGCACCGCCTATATGAACCATTTGCTCCATAGTCAAACCATTAAAAGCACCCATATATTCCAACCTGCTTAGATAATGCTCTTCATTGCCTTGCTTAATTGGGGTATGAGTTGTAAACACCACTTCTTTTCGAGTGGCTGTTAAAGCATCTGAGAAGCTTATGCCTTTTTCCATTCTTTCTCTTATAAGCTCAAGAGCAGCTAAAACTGCATGACCTTCATTGAAATGATAAACGTCAATATCTATTCCAAGGGCTCTAAGGGCCCTAACACCGCCTATGCCAAGGACCATTTCCTGAGCAATACGTTCTTCTCCAAACCAGCCATAAAGCTGCCCCGTAATCCACCCATCCTCATTTTCTGGGATATCGGTATCCAGTAGATAGATGGTGGCATTGCCGAACTTTTCAAGCTTCCAAACCTTGCATACAACATCTCGTTGTCTAATCTTTACAGTAATCTTTACACCAGTATCCTCGAGAAAATCATAAATGTGGTTTTTGTAGCAATCGATGGTAGTGCCTTCTTTGTTTATATGCTGATCGGTATAGCCCTGCTTCCATTTAATTCCTAAGCCTATAATAGGCAGGTTGTTATCCTTAGCGCCCTTCATATAGTCACCGGCTAATATCCCTAAACCACCTGCGTACATCTTAAAATCAGAATCCAAGCCATATTCCATGCAAAAATAGGCTACCTGAGGTAATTTTTCGCTCATTTTTGAAACCCTCCCCATAGTAATTTTATTTAATTATATACAATAATAACACATTGCGCAACCGATTGCCTAAAAATATCTCAACTACACTCAATGTTTTAAAGAGCAATTCTAGCAACCATTTTTATATAGGTTTAAGACAAAAATTTTATAAGATTTGAATCTTAATATTTTAATAATTATCTTATAAATTTATAAACCTGTTTGCAAAAGTGATATATAATTTATTTGATAAATTAATTCTATTTGTTTCTACTAGTATTTTGCATTATGTAGTCATATTGACAAGAGAAATCCAATATTATAGAATATAATAGAATGCAATCGATTGCACTTGTGTTTATTTAAGGTGCTTTATTAAGTTTTGGGGGTAATTTATGAAATTCAATAGAGAAAGCGGCATTCTTCTACACCCAACTTCACTGCCTTCAAAATATGGAATTGGTGATTTAGGAAAAGAAGCATATGAATTTATAGATTTTCTATATTATAGCAAGCAAAGGCTGTGGCAAGTACTGCCTTTAGGTCCTGTAGGATATGGGGAATCTCCATATCAAAGCTTTTCTGCCTTTGCCGGTAATACAATGCTTATAAGTATAGACAAAATGATAGAGTTAAATCTTCTAACAATGGAAGATGTCTCACCGGTGCCAAGTTTCAATGAACTAGAAGTAGATTTTGAATCCGTGAAGGAGTATAAGCAAAACTTATTCAAGCTGGCTTTTAACAGGTTTTCTGCGATTGATAACAAGTCCTTTGAGAGCTTCATACAAGAAAATTGCAATTGGCTTGAAGAGTATTCTTTTTTTATGGCACTTAAGGAGCATTTCTGCGGGGTAGCCTGGAATTGCTGGGAAAAGCCTATAGCGCAGCGAGAAGCTCATGCTATAGAGTATTTTAGAAATCAACTTAAAAATGAGATTGTTTATCAAAAGTTTCTTCAATTCTTGTTTTTTAGTCAATGGCTTGAATTGAAGGGCTATGCTAATAAAAAAGGTATTAAGATAATTGGCGATATTCCAATCTTTATATCAAATGACAGCAGCGATGCCTGGTCACAGAGAGAGTTGTTTGAGATAGACGAAGTGGGTAATCCTACCAAGGTCGCTGGGGTTCCACCTGACTTTTTCAGTGAAACTGGACAGTATTGGGGCAACCCGCACTATAAGTGGGCGGAAATAGAAAATAGCCAATTTAAATGGTGGATTGATAGATTTGAGAAGCTCCTTAAGGTTGTTGATATTATAAGGATTGACCACTTTAGAGGATTTGAAGCCTATTGGGAAATACCAGGATACGAAACAACTGCTGTCAACGGAAAGTGGGTTAAGGCTCCTGGAAGAAAGTTATTTCAAACAATCGAAAAGCATTTAGGTAAGCTCCCGATCATTGTTGAAGATTTAGGAGTGATTACCAAAGAGGTTGATGAACTCAAATCAGCCTTTGATTTTCCGGGTATGAAAATACTGCAGTTTACCTTTGGGAAAGGTGCAGAAGAAAGATTTCTTCCCCATAACTATGAAATTGACTCAATTGTTTACACCGGCACCCATGATAATAACACTACAGTTGGGTGGTATAAGACGTCCTTAGAGACTCAACCTGAGGCAATGGAACAGTTAATAAAGTACTTTGATATTGCAGAAGCTGTTTCTCCAGAGGATATTTGCTGGAAATTAATCGAAGCTGCTTTTAAGTGTAATTCAGTAATTGCTATAGTACCTATGCAGGACTTATTATGCTTGGACGAGGAAGCAAGAATGAATATTCCAAGCACAATAGGCGGTAATTGGAATTGGAGATTTAAAAAAGAACAAGATATAACAATGGTTAAAGAGAGATTAGTCAATCTATCTGAGACCTACAATAGAAATTTATAACGAGGCGAAAAGATGTCCCCCACTACTATAAGTGGCAGGTTCCGATTTCAGCAATAGTCCGTGGGCATATATCCCCTGCCTCGTTGAAACGCTCGGGTAGATTTTTTGCAAAAGCAAAAAAATCTTTCAGTAAAGACTTGTTATAATTTGAGATTCCCCTCATATATGCGAGAACCAAGTAAATGGCAATGTTGCAGTTTACTTGGTTCTTTATTATAATTAGAAAAAAATAAGCTTGTATTACACTATACAATAAGAGTAAAGGAAGTGGGTAAAAGGTGAATTTGCATGCATTGTATCATAGACCAAAAAGCAATTATTGTTATTGCTATGATTTGAAAAAGGTACATATAAGATTTAGAGCAGCAAAAGGTGATTTAGATCAGGTTAAATTGATTTACGGCGATAAATTTGAATGGAGTCAAAAAAAATCAAAGAGCATGAAACTAGTGTGTTCTGACTCGCTATATGATTATTTTGCAGCAGAGGTAGAGCCGGAATATGGCAGATTAGCTTATATTTTTGAGATTACTAAGGCTTCGGAAAAGCTTTATTTCACTGAGTGGGGCGTTATAGAAACATTCAATGAAAAAGAGGTTCATCAGTTGTTTTTTCAGTATTCCTATATGCATAAATCAGAAATTCATATGGTGCCAGCTTGGGTTAAGGACGCAATATTTTATCAGATTTTTCCTGAGAGATTTTACAATGGAGACCTTGATATAAATCCTGACAATATCAGCTTATGGGGCAGTAAACCAGAGGCATCAAGCTTCTTTGGAGGAGACTTAAAAGGGATCATAGAAAAGATTCATTATCTAGAGGACTTAGGGATAAATGCTATATATTTGACTCCAATTTTTGAGTCACCTACAAATCATAAATATGATACGATAGACTACTTCAAAATAGATCCAAGCTTTGGGGATTTGAGTACACTAAAAGAACTGGTGCAGAAATGCCATTCGAGAGGGATTAGAGTTTTATTAGATGCCGTATTTAACCACTCAGGCTACTTCTTCGAACCCTTTCAAGATGTCGTAAAAAGAGGACCTGAATCACCATATTTTGATTGGTTTCATATACTAAAGTGGCCTTTTGACTCAGAAGGCATCAATTACGATGCATTTGCATTTGCAACGCATATGCCCAAGCTGAATACTGAAAATCCAAAGGTAAGAGAATACCTGCTAAGTGCGGCAAAATATTGGATTGAGGAAGCTGATATAGATGGGTGGAGGCTTGATGTATCTGATGAGGTAGATCATGAATTCTGGAGAGCCTTCAGAAAGACAGTGAAATCAGCAAAACCGGATGCTTATATTATAGGGGAGAATTGGCTGAATTCACTGCCTTGGCTTATGGGAGATCAGTTTGACTCTGTTATGAATTATCCTTTTACCAGAAACTGCATACAATACTTTGCTTATAACAAAATATCAGAAACTCAATTTAAAGACCATATAAATACAATTCAAATGAATCACACTCAGCAGGTAAATGAGGTGATGTTTAATCTACTTGATAGCCATGATACTGCAAGGTTTCTGACACTTTCAAATTCTAGTAAGAACAGTCTTAAGCTGGCAGCCACATTTCAATTTACATATTTAGGCGCGCCATGCATCTATTATGGCACAGAGATAGGCATGGAAGGGGCAGAGGATCCAGACTGCAGGAGAACGATGGAATGGAATGAAACAAAATGGGATAAAGAGCTGCTGCAGTATTATAAGAGACTTATTTTGATTCGCAAAGAAAGTGAAGCATTAAGAAGTGGAAGCTTCAATTGGATTGATGCAGGGGATGGTATTATTGCCTTCGAAAGGAACACAGATAAGGAAAGAGCTATAATAATCATAAATAATCATGAAAATGAAGTGTCCCATACATTGGATATTGGATCAAACAAGGTTTTTGATGCAGTTTCAATGGAAACACTACAATTTGATAATGGTAAACTACCAATTAATATTGATAGCTATTCAGCAAAAATACTGATAATGCAAAGGAACTAGCTTAATAATCGGGTATAAAGTGAATGTTATTAATTGTTTGACAACTCCTATTTAAAGGATTATAATTAATTATGCAAACGATTGCAGAGAGCGTCGTTTATAATAATTATAAAGGGAGTGTCGAAAAGATGGGGAAGAAGATATTTAGCTTTCTACTAATCGGAATACTGATATTTTCATTAGTAGGATGCGGAACAAAGACACCTGTTGAGCCAGTAGTTACAGATACACCACCTGCAACTGAGGGGCTAAAGCCAGAAGATGGAGCTAAGCTAGTTGTTTGGGAAAGTCAAGGTCCTGAAGGCGAATGGGTTAAGTACGTTGGCGAAAAGTTTAAAGAGAAATACGGTGTAGAAGTTGTATACGAGGAAGTACCACAAGTTGACTCATTGAAGAAGTTGACAACTGATGGTCCTGCTGGAGTAGGTGCTGACGTATTTGCATCTCCTCATGATAAGGTAGGCGAATTGGTTGCTACTGGACTCGCAAGACCAAATGAAATTTCAGCAGAAAGAGTTCAAAATGACTTTATGAAAGCTGCAGCTGATGGAGTTTCAATGGAAGGCACAGTTTATGGTTTCCCTACGGGTATTGAAACTTACGCACTATTTTATAATAAAGATCTAATAGCAAATGCACCAGCTACATTCCAAGAGGTTATTGATTTTGCTAAAGGCTATAATAATCCAAAAGAAAACAAGTATGCTTTTATGTGGGATATAGCAAATGCATACTTCTCTCATACTTTCATTGCGGGAGAAGGCGGATATGTATTTGGTCAAGGCGGTACTGATAAAACAGATGTTGGTTTAAACACACCAGCCGCAGTTGAAGGCGCTAAATTCATGGTTTCTCTAAAAGAAATACTACCAGTGAATGCAGCAGATTCAAACTCACAGATCGTAGACGGATTATTTTCAGAAGGAAAAGCAGCAATGGTTATGACTGGTCCATGGGCTGTTAAGGGCTATATGGATGCAGGTGTTAACTTTGGTATTGCACCTATTCCTACACTACCTAGCGGCAAGCACCCAGCTAGCTTCTCAGGTATTCGTGGATTATTTATAAGTGCATATACAAAATATCCAAATGCAGCACAATTATTTGCTGAATTTGCAACTACAGATGAAATGCTTTTGAAGAGATTTGAGTTAACAAAGCAAATACCACCAGTAAAAGCATTAATGGAAAATGAAGCGATAAAGAATGATGCAACTGTAGCTCCATTCTTAGCACAAGCACAATTTGCAGTGCCTATGCCATCAATTCCTGAAATGGGAACAGTTTGGGATCCATATGCAGCAGCATTTGCACTTATGTGGAATGAAGGAAAAAATCCTCAAGAAGCTTTAGATACAGCTGCTACTACTATAAAAGAAGCAATATCATCACAGAAATAGATACATAATTTTTAATAAGAATTTAGCCGCCTGCTATATAGTGGGTGACTAAATTCTTATTTTAGACTTTTTTTGATTTATATATTATGTTTGATGCATAGATTTTACTTTTAGAAATCAGCACAAACATTTTCTGTTGTTTGTAAATTGCACATGTACCATCGTAGTTTAAAGTAATATAATTTAAACAAAAAAGTAGTGCAATTTATGTTTGTAAAAGGAGGATCTAAAATGAAGAGAGGAAAGAAATCCGCTCTACTATCTGGGTTATTTATGGGACTTGGACAACTATATAACAGGGACTATTATAAAGGAATTTTGTTTGCTGCCTTTGAAGCTTTTCTCTTAATTTTTTCTATTCCTTATTTTAGTAAGGGAATATGGGGGCTAATAACACTTGGCGATAGACCTTTATACTATAAAAATGGATTAGCAATGGGAGACCACTCATTAGTTTTATTGATACAAGGTATTTTAGCTGTTCTTGTACTATTTGTGGTCGGAATAGTTTATATCATCAATATTAGGGATGCCAAGAATGTAGGAGAGGCAAGGGAAGCAGGGAAAAGTCATATGGGCTTTGTAGAACTGATAAGGCATATATGGGATAAATATTTTCATTTTATTATGCTGACTCCGGCAATGCTCTCACTTTTATTTATAACTCTTTTACCTATTTTAGTAACAGTGTCTATTGCCTTTACAAATTATTCTGGTCCTAATCATTTACCTCCTGCAAAGCTGGTTGACTGGGTAGGACTGCAAAATTTTAAAGACCTTGCTAAAACAGATATGTGGAACACCACTTTTTTGGGCGTCGCTAAATGGACAATCATATGGGCAACCCTTGCCACTTTAACCAACTACTTTGGCGGGCTGATACTGGCTATGCTGGTTAGTGCAAGTAAAATAAAGTTTACTAAAGTGTGGAGAGGGATTTTTATAATTCCATATGCAATCCCGGGTTTCTTATCTCTATTGATTATGAGATTGATGTTTAGCGGTCCAGGGGCTATAAATGGATTTATTACTAGCTTAGGCTTAGACAAGGTAGCTTGGCTATCAGAGCCCACATTGGCCAAATCTGTAATAATTCTTATTAATGTATGGCTGGGTTCTCCTTATTTTATGGTCTTGATGGCTGGTGTGCTTACAAATATCTCAAAATCTCTTTATGAAGCGGCAGATATTGATGGAGCGTCAGCGTGGCATAAGTTTTGGAAGATTACATTGCCGATGGTATTGTTTTCAACAGCGCCCTATTTAATATTGACCTTTGCTTATAATTTAAACAATTTTAATAATATCTATATTCTAACAGATGGCAATCCTGTTAATTCAGCATTTAAATATGCGGGACATACAGATATTCTAATCACATGGATATTTAAAATGACATATGACCAATTTAAATATCATATGGCATCAGTAATAACAATCATTATATTCTTAATTGTTGCGGCTATATCGGCATTTGCATTTTCAAGAACGAAATCCTTTAATGAGGAGGACATGATACAATGACAACAAATCTAAAAGTAGAAAAACAGACAAAAAAGAATATAAACCAGGAACATAAGTTGCTTGGTAGTATTGGAAGAATGGTTATCTATTTTATTCTAATCGCACAGACTGTTATTGTATTAGTGCCTGTAATATGGATAATTGGATCTTCAATGAATCCTGGCAACAGTTTGTATGGATCTACACTGATTCCAAAAAATCCGACTTTAATTCATTATATAGAATTGTTTACTAAAACAGATTTTCCTAAATGGTATTTAAATACACTTAAAATTGCGACCTTGAACATGATTTTCTCAGTTATAATCATTACCTTGACATCTTATGTATTATCAAGGTTTAGATTTAAAGGCAGAAAGCAGGGCTTAATGGCCATGCTTATACTGCAAATGTTCCCAACCATTTTGTCTATGACGGCACTATATGTCTTACTTTGGCAGCTAAATCTGCTCAATAATCATTGGGGATTAGTATTAATTTATGTCTGTGGTGGTATCCCCTATAATACATGGCTGGTTAAAGGATATTTTGATGGAATACCAAGAAGCTTGGATGAGGCAGGCAGAATTGACGGAGCCTCAAACCTTACCATCTTTAGAAAGATTATATTGCCTTTGGCAAAACCAATCATCACATTTGTAGCCCTCACTTCTTTTACAGGTCCATGGATGGATTTTCTGCTTCCTAGATTGTTAATTAGAAGCGCAGAGAATAAGACCTTGGCTGTAGGCTTATATGAATGGGTTACCGGGCAGCAAAACACAAAGTTTACACTATTTGCAGCTGGTGCAATTCTTGTTGCAATCCCCATAGTAATTTTGTTTGCATTCTTACAGAAAAATATTGTTGAAGGATTATCTTCAGGTGCATCCAAAGGCTAACTTATGATAATATATATATATTAATACACCAAATGATGGGAAGTGGACTAAGGATGAATGTTACAATTAAAGAAGTAGCTAAATTAGCAAATGTTTCTCCTTCAACTGTATCGAGGGTCATAGCGGATAATCCTAAGATTAGTGCAGAAACAAAGCAGGTTGTTTTCAAGGCTATGGAAGAACTACAATACAGCCCAAATGCTATAGCTCGCAGCTTAGCAAATAAATCTACAAGGACCTTAGGCATCATTCTGCCAAGCACAGATGAGAACCTATTTGCCAATCCCTTTTTCATTCAAGCAATGAAGGGAATCAGCATCTACGCACAAAAAAAAGGTTACTACATCATGTATACCCATAGTGGAAATGAGGATGAATCCTTAAGTATTGTTGTGGATTATATAAACAGTAGGTGGGTAGATGGAGTAATTCTATTGACGGTTATGGAGAATGACAAGTGCATATCTTATTTAAAGAAAGCAAATCGTCCCTTTGTAGTCATTGGTAGACCGGAAAACACTCAAGATACCTTATGGGTAGATAATGATAATTTTCAAGCCATGTATAATGTGGTAAATTATCTTATTGAAAAAGGACATAGCAATATAGGATTTATTGGAGGACCGCATAATTTTAATGTAACAAAAGATAGATTGGATGGATACAAAAGAGCTTTAAGAGTACATGGATTATCAGTAGATGAAGCAATGATTCTGTCGGTTACTGATTACTCTGAGGCTTGCGGTTATGAGGCAATGATGAATATGATGAAATATAAAACCCCTTCTGCAGTTGTAACTACAGATGATTTGATTTCTTATGGAGTATTGAAGGTGCTAAAGGAATATCAAGATATAAGCATTGAGGTGGTAGGTTTCAATAATACACCTCTTGCAAGCTATCAGACACCTCCTCTATCCTCCGTTGACATTAATGCAGAGAAGTTAGGTTATTATGCCGCTAAGCTGCTTATAGAGAAACTCGATAAGGCAGAAGGTGCTGTAAATCATTATATTGTAGAAACTAGCTTGATTGAGAGAGAATCAACAAATATACTAAAATAATTTATATGTTCTTATGAAATCAATTGAAGCGACAACAAAGATACCTTATAAGCAACAAATAAAGCCCTACAAACGTAGGGCTTTATTTTTAAGGAGGAATAGATTGAAGAAAAAATATTTGATTCTGACCTTAGCATTAATTATAGTCTTGACACTAGGCTGCGCAAAAAACAATATTACACAATCGCAAAATGTTATAGCGGAGTATAAGGATTCTGCTGAAAGAAAGGATATTATGATAAACATACTAGAATCAGAGGAGTTTATATACAGGGGCAATGATCTTGGGGCCAACTATCAAAAGGAGCATACTGTTTTTAAGGTATGGTCACCCTTAGCGCAAGCTATGAAGGTGGTCATTTATAACAATTATGATGTCAACATAGGACAAATTTATGATATGAGCAAGGCAAATCAAGGTATATGGGAGTTAAAGCTAGATGGTGATTTCAGCAATAAATACTACAATTATAAGGTTACTATAAATGGTGTTGAGCGGGAAACTGCAGATCCCTACGCAAAGGGTGCAACTGTCAATGGAGAAAAAGGCATGATTGTAGATTTCTCATCAATAAACCCAGAGGGCTGGGATGGCCATAAAATTCCAAAGTCCTTGAAAGCTACAGAGTCCATTATATATGAGATGCACGTAAGGGATTTTTCTGTTGATGAAAGCTCAGGGATTCAGAAAAAAGGCAAATATTTAGCATTTACGGAAAGCGGGACTAAGATAGCAAAAAAGGTTTCAACAGGCTTAGACCATTTAAAAGAGTTAGGAATCACGCACCTCCATTTGCTGCCTGTATATGATTTTGCAAGTATAGATGAAACAAAGGAAAACCAATATAATTGGGGCTATGACCCATACTTATACAATGTACCGGAGGGCTCCTATTCAACAAATCCATATGATGGCACTGTGAGAATTAAAGAATTTAAGCAAATGGTAAAAACACTGCATGAGAACGACATACGAGTAGTCATGGACGTAGTTTTCAACCATACGTATAAAACAGGAGATTCACCTTTTGACATACTAGTACCTAAGTATTATTATCGAACCAATAAATCTGGGGATTACACAAATGGTTCTGGCTGCGGCAATGAGACTGCTTCTGAAAAAGCTATGATGAGAAAGTTCATCGTTGATTCAGTAAAATTTTGGGCAACTGAATATAGGATTGATGGGTTTAGATTTGATCTTATGGCCCTTCATGACATAGAAACTATGAAAGAAGTAGAGCATGAGCTTAAACAGATTAATCCGAATATACTTATTTATGGGGAGCCTTGGACAGGTGGAACTTCATCTTTAAGTCCGACACTGCAGCTTAGAAAAGGCAGCCAAAAGGGGAGGAATATTGCAGTCTTTAATGATGATATTAGAAATGCCATAAAGGGTGACAATGATGGCATAGGTTTAGGTTTTGTAAATGGAAGATTGTTTTTGGAAAAGGAAATCAAAAAAGGTATTGTGGGCAGCATTCAATATAACAGCCTTATTAAGGGCTTTACCGAGCAGCCTGGAGAAAGCATCAATTATGTCAGCTCCCATGATAATCTCACTTTATTTGACAAGTTTGAAATAAGCAATCCAGATGTAAGCTCCTTAGAACGAGAGAATATGAACAGATTAGCAATCTCCATCATATTAACATCGGAGGGAGTGCCATTTATTCAAGGAGGCACAGAAATACTACGCACAAAGAATGGAAATCACAACAGTTATAATGCAGGGGATAAAATCAATAAGATCGATTGGAATAGGAAAAACACCTATAAGGAGACCTACCAGTACATTAAAAACCTGATAGAGCTGAGAAAAAGTCAAAAGGTACTGACCTTGGACAATGCGGAGGATATCAAACAAAGCTTAAGCTTCATTGAAGCACCTGCAAGTTCAATTGCATACTTGCTAAGCTCCTCTGCTGAAGGCGATTATAAAAACCTCCTTATCATTCATAATGCAAATAGAGAAGAAATCACCATAAAACTACCTTTACCCGGGAAATGGAATGTAATAGCAAATGAGTTTGAGGTAAACCGTGCAGGAGTAAGGTCTGGTCGTACCAACTTTACTGATGAGGTTGAGGCAGCGCCCCTATCAACTTATATTTTGTTTAAAGATTAGCAACATAATAAATATAGCGCTGTGGGTGTTGAAACTCTATGCACAGCGCTATATTTATAAGAGAATTGTTTGATTTGAAAGGTTATCCCTTTTATATTCAGGTGGGCAGGAGAATTACAATGACTTTCATACTGATAAAAACCACTTAACACTTTGCTTAAGGAATAACTTTCTGGAGTAAGGCTTCATAGACCCGTAAGGAATACCCTCGAAGAAACTTGGTTTGCCCTACTCCAGAGCTACAGCGCTCAAAGCAAGTTTCTGATGCTGCTGAAGCCGTCGTAAGAAAATTCGTTCCTTAAAGCAAAGGATATGTTGCTACAGTAGTTTTCTACTTTGATTCTAAAATCAAGATATCAAAAGCATGCAAAGCAATGTCTATCTTATTGCCTTTTACATTGTAAACTTTACCATCCAAGATATTCTCATAATTTGTAGCTTTAGTTGGTATATGTACAGTTTTACTCTTTTCCTTATCTTGAAGGTTGAATATTATTATAACCGATTTGTCATCCTTTTCTCTTATATATGAAAAGAAATAACTATCATAGTCGAGAAGTTCAATGCTTCCTTCTCTTACCGCTATATTATTGCTTCGTAGCGCTACAAGTTTCTTATAGAACTTCAAGGCTTCAAAATCCTTAGGAGCCTCAAAGTCCATATCCCTTCTGTTGTCAGGGTCATCCCCGCCCTTCATGGCAATTTCTGTACCATAATAAATAATAGGAATGGAGGGATAAGTCATTATAAACGTCAAAGCCTGCTTTAGGTATAGGGAGCCGTTTTCTCCAGCATAGGTTATTAGCCTTTTGTTATCATGGTTATCTAGAAAGATGCCATTGATTTCTGGATTTGAGTATATATCTCTTTTCTCAATGGCATTAACCAGAGATTCTGTTTTGCCAAAACGAGTAAAAGCATTTCTAATTCCTTTAAATAGGGGATAATCTGTCATTCCATCGATACCTAGCTGGTGGTATTGTTCTAGATATGTAGCATTATCATTCCAAACCTCACCAAGGAGATAGAAGTTAGGATACTCAGTTTTTATAGCATTGGAGAACTCATTCCAGAAGGTTTTGGGAACATGTCTGACAGTATCAAGTCTCATTCCGTCAATATCAGTCTCACTTATCCACCACAATGCATTTTCTATTAAAAAATCTTTTACCTCAGGATTGTCCTGATTTAGATCAGGAAGTCCAAAAATCCATCCTTTTTCAAGGTTTTCTTGGTTGTTCCAGTTGGCGATGTCTTTCTTTGGATTAAACCAATCAGCGGGCTCTTCTTTCAACATTTTGGAATCAGGACTAACATGGTTTACTACATAGTCCATTAAAACCTTTATATCTCTCTTATGCGCCTCTTTTACCAAATCTTTTAAAACATTCATGGTGCCAAGATGAGAATCAACCTTATAAAAATCATTTATCCAGTATCCGTGATAGCCTCCGGCAGTATTTTCAATAACCGGCGTAATCCATATTGCAGTGACGCCTAAGGACTTTATATAATCCAGTTTTGAGATAATGCCTTGAAAGTCGCCACCGTGATAGGCTTTAGAATTATTCTTATTAACATCCTTAAATTGATTGTCGCTATCATCTCCATCATAGAAACGATCTGTCATTATAAAATATATTAAGTCTCTATTTGTAAAAGTCCCGCCGCTGTGAGGTACCTTATAGACTGGTTCAATTTCTTGAACACTGGCAGTCTTATTTTCTGCAGTTTCAGCCACAGGTAATTCTTCAGGTTGTTGACATCCGGCAATAAATATAACTAAAAAAATAATTAACAACAAAGCCCTTTTATTCATCTAAAATTCACCCCTCTTATAATAATTTTACATTATCTAATAGTTCTATGCAACCGTTTGTCCTGTGTGATATAATTAATCATACAAGCAGGTGAAACATAGTATTTTAAGCATGTTGGGGTACAAACAGAATTAAGCAGAGGAGTGATTGCTTTGAGAACTTTTCAGATTGATGAAAGCATTATAAAATATAGCTTCGGTGATCCCATAAAAACACAGGCTATTGTATTAGAAGGAACAGAAACAAATAAGGGCAGCTTGGATTATTTAGAGGTAAGTACAGGTGAGAATCTAAAGCTGTATTATCATATGAAGACTGAAGATATAGTACTTGGATTGGGTGAAAACCAAAGGGGAATAAACAAAAGGGGTGGCATATATGAGTCTTTTTGTACAGATGAACCCCTCCATACACCTGGAAAAAAAGCATTATATGGTGCTCATAATTTTTTACTAGTAGATGGATCTGAAAAATTTGGAATATTTATTGATTTCCCTGGAAGAATTAGCTTCGATATAGGATTTAAACATAAAGACAAGCTAGAAATAATTATGAGTGGTTTAGATGCAGATATCTATATTATAAGGGGCGAAGGATTGAGAGCCATAACCCATAACTTCTTAAAACTTATAGGACAAGCTTACGCTCCTCCAAAATGGGCTTTTGGATATCAACAAAGCAGATGGGGTTACAAAACTGCCTCGGATGTTGAGGAAATTGCAGACTGCTTCATTGAAAATGATATTCCTTGTGATTCTATATATCTGGATATTGATTATATGCAGGACTTTAAGGATTTTACAGTAAATGAAGAACGATTTCCTAATTTCGGAGAGTTCCTTGGGAAAATGAAAGCCAAGGGCTTTAGACTTGTACCCATAATTGATGCAGGAGTTAAAATAGAGAAGGGTTACGATATTTATGAGGAAGGAATACAAAAGGGTTATTTCTGCAAGGATGAGACAGGTGAAGCATTTGTTGCAGCTGTATGGCCCGGCAAGGTGCATTTTCCTGATTTCTTAAACGAAGAGGCAAGCAAATGGTTTGGTTCAAAATATAAAACCTTGATTGATTATGGCATTGAAGGCTTTTGGAATGATATGAATGAGCCGGCCATATTTTATTCAGAAAAAAGACTTGGGCAAGCAATTGAGGTAGCAAAGCAATCAGAAAATGAAAATCTTGATATTTTCGCCTTTTTTAAGCTGAAGGATGCATTTTCGAATCTATCTAATAGTCCTGCGGACTATGGCAGTTTTTATCATCTTATGGATGGAAAAAAAATAAAGCATGATAAGGTGCATAATCTTTATGGATATTATATGACAAAGGCAGCTGCAGAAGGCTTTAAAGAGATAAAACCTAAGGTCAGATTTTTACTGTTTTCAAGAGCTTCATATATTGGAATGCACAGATATTCAGGAATATGGACAGGGGACAACAATTCTTGGTGGGAGCATCTACTGCTTAATATCAAAATGATGCCTTCAATTAACATGTGTGGATTTTTATATTCAGGTGCTGATACAGGTGGTTTTGGTGGAGATGCAAATGGGCAGCTATTAATCAGGTGGATGCAACTCAGTTTGTTCACACCATTGTTTAGAAATCATACTGCAATGGGTCATAGAAATCAAGAACCCTTTGCCTTTGAAAAAGAAACAACAAGCATTATAAGAGACATAATAAAACTCAGGTACTCATTGATTCCATATATTTATTCCGAATACATGAAAGCATTACATAAATCTGATGTGTACTTCTCAACTTTATCCTTTGAATATGATGATGAAATTTCAAGAAGGGTAGAAAATCAGCTGCTAGTTGGAGAATCACTTATGATATGCCCGATATACGAAGAAAATGCAATAGGCAGATATGTGTGGGTGCCAGAGGATATGTTGCTTTGGAAGCATATGGGAGATTCAAAGGAAGTATTTAGTATAGCCAGAAAAGGACATATGTATCTTGAAGCAGAATTAAATGAGATACCAATCTTTATAAAAAAAGATAAGATGCTGATAATGGGTAAATCAGCTAAAAATGTAGAAGCATTAATTGGAGAAGAGCTTTTTGTAGTTGCATTTGTAAGCGACAAGGCAAGCTATACATATTATGATGATGATGGAAAATCTCTTGAATATCAAGATGGAACATACTATGAAATTTTAATGGAAATACAAAAAACTGAAGATGATTTCATAATAACTGTTGAAAATTACGGAAATGAGAAAGTAAAAAAGATTAGTTTTCAGATATTCGATAACAACAAAAATATCACCAGAAAGACATTTATTATGTAAACAAGCATAAAAAAGCAGAGAACCCAAGCTTAAAGCTTGAGTTCTCTTAATAGTTTCCCCAAAATGCCGTCTATCTATCTTTCGACACCTAGCCTATGCTAGGTGGGTATCCTGACATGGTTTCACGTCTTCCACTGACAAAGTAAAACTTTGTGAGGCATGACCTTATAACACGTACACAGATTCCCGATTAAGTACTGTAGGTTCAAAATGATAGAATCCACTAACATTCCAGGTACACTGCTAGCAGCAATTTCTTGCTTGCTATTAATATCATTTCCCAAAGTGTCATCCGTTATTTATATATTAACATAATTATTTTTGTGAGTCCATAGTATTTAATGACTATTTTGGCTTCCACAAGCAGTTTAACTAATTTTTTTATGAATACAATTTTAATAAACTTTTGATATTTAATTGAAGTTAGTGAGTTATATATATATACTTATAATAGTACCAAATATCTTTGTTATTAATGCTATTTATGGTATGAAAAAGGACTATCAAAAGAGGAATTTGCTTTTGCATTATCAAAAATGTGTTTTCAAACCATAGAAGCAGAGGGAGATGTTTTGTTACTTTGTGGATTCTGTGTACCTAGCAACATATAAATCATAAGGAGGAAGTTTATTGAAGCATACTGTAATAGATTTTAATCAGATGCTTGAAACGGTAAACAAGAACGGACGCAAGCATGAGTATTGTATTGAAGATATGCAGGTGTATGAAAATTATCTACACTATAAAAGAGATTATATAAATCATCCTTATCATGAAAAAATAGAGTACCATTTATTTCCAAAAGAAAATATTGGGGTTTATGTTTTGACACAATATCCAAATCTTACTTTTTGCGATAAGAATATCTATAAATACTATGTAGATATGGTTAGTGTTATTAAAGAGCAGGAACAATGGATAATAAAAGACTTATATCTGGACTTTATTATTAAATGCGATAAAAATTATTATGTTGTTGATGTTGATGAATTCAACGATGCAATAAAGTCTATGGAGATGGATAAAGAAGATATAGCTAATGCTTTATCAGGATTAGACAACGTACTAAAGGGGTATTATAAAAGCTTTGATATTGATGAATTTATTAATTCATTAATTGATAAATATTCAAAAGAAAGATTCAAAATTTTTGATAACACAAGGGGGTTTAATTATGGAACTTAAGGGAAGTAAAACTGAACAAAACCTTTTGGAGGCTTTCTCCGGGGAATCACAAGCGAGAAACAAATATACATATTTTGCAAAGGTGGCAAAAAAAGAAGGCTATGAGCAGATTTCTGCAATATTTGAAGAAACAGCAGAGAATGAAAAAGAGCACGCTAAGCTTATATTTAAATTCTTAAATGGAATAGGTGATACTGCACAGAACCTTCAGCACTGTATAGAAGGTGAAAACTATGAGTGGACTAGTATGTATAAAGGATTCGAAGCTATTGCCAAAGAAGAAGGATTTACTGAAATTGCTAGTTTCTTTCATAATGTAGCGACAATAGAGAAAGAGCATGAAGCGAGATATAAGCAGCTTCTAGAAAATCTAAAAACCAATAAGGTTTTTACAAAAGATGAAGAAACAACATGGAAATGCAGAAACTGTGGACATATTCATCATGGTAAAAATGCGCCTGAATTATGCCCTACATGCAAGCATCCAAAACCATATTTTGAGGTAGCAGCAGAAAACTATTAATTTAGCAAAATAATTCAAACATGTATATAATTTTATATACATGTTTTTTTATACTAGTTAGGAAATGGAAGCCTGCATTTGCAGAGGTTAACAAGCATATCAAGCATAAATACTTTAAAAAAATCAAAACTATATATGAAGCCCTTTATAAAATTAAGGTTTTTAAATCAGGAGGGATAACAATGGCAAGTAAGATAAGAGAAGGACTAATACCTACAATACTCGGAACTGCTGTAACAGCAATAGGCTTGGCAACTTATGGTGGAGCTTCTACAATTGCCGGAGCAGGTGTGACAGGCTTTGGATTAGCTCATATTGTTTTAGGCGGCATAGATTTAGCAACACATCATAAAAACAGATAAAAAAGAAAGGTGCCGTATTTGCGGCACCTTTACTAAAATATTCGCTCTACTAATGCTACTACTAATTCAATAGCAATTAGAATAATTACCATCCATTCCAAGGTATTTCCTCTTTTTTGATAGGTCATTGTCGTAAACACTTCTGTTATATCCATAAGAGTTTCTGATTTACCTTTTATTTTATCATATCTGCTTTTGAGCTCGAAAAGCTCTTCCAAATCAGTATAAAGGTTTTCTGATTCCTGATTTATCCACGTAATGGCTGGCTTATCTAATAACATAAGATGAGAGATAATATTAAATTTAAATCTTAATATAACAGCAACAGTTTTTGAAAGCTTGGTATCATTTATACCTAGTTTTCCTCTTTCAAGCTTTGCGATTATCTCTTCAATCTCGTCTAAAAGATTGTCTAAACCTTCCTCAATTCTTTCTAAGGCTACAGATTTAGCAAGTACAATAGATAGCATATTTAGATGATAATCCTCGTAGTTGTTAATATTTAAATATTCAAAATGTATAGAGGGTTCTTCATCATTTACTACAATTGTATAATCATCTTGATATTTGAAAGTGGCATTTAAAAGAGTTTTTTCGATGCCTTTTAAATAATTAACAGTATCCACTATCTCGTGATGCTCCATATTAACAAACACGACAGATCCATAGGAAAATACCTTAACCAGTTTGTTTTCAGGATCCATAAGTATACCAGTCAACTGCCGACTATCCAAAGTAAGATGCTCTTCCCACTTAAATTTTCTATTAATACCAAAGTGAGCGGCTAGTTTATTTATATTGATTTCATGACATAAAGAAAAAACTTTTATGTATTTTGTTAATTCCATAGTGATCTTCTCCTTTTTTTCGCACAGGAGTATATATTATGATTTGCACAAAATCTCTTATATTAAACAAGAATGTACAAAACACTTTCCTTCATAAAGTTGGTTGTGAAAAATACTGTTCTGATTGTACAATAGCAGATGCTTTTACTTTATCGTACATATATATATAATATTATATATTAAATAATAAAAAATAAAAGCATCAGAAGGTATTCTGATGCAAAATAGCAAGAATTTATGAGGAAATAGGATTATCTTAAGCACTTTTTATATACTTCTATAGTTTTTTCTGCAGTTTTATCCCAGGAATATTCCCTTGCTTTTACCTGTCCCAGCATACTGTGTAGTGCCCAAAGATCACTGTCGGTGAGAAGCTTTAATATTTGCTCACTGATTTCATGGGTATTATAGGGATTAGCCAGTAAAGCAGCATCACCAACAATTTCAGGTATAGATGAGACATTTGAAGTTACTACAGGAGTTCCACATTGCATAGCCTCTAAAGGCGGAAGGCCAAAGCCTTCATATAAGGATGGATATACAAATACGTCTGCACCATTATAAAAGTATGGAAGATCGTCAGTGGGTATGAAATTCAAAAACTTCACGTTGTCTGTTAGATTAAGCTTTTCAGTTAAACTCCACATATCCTTATAAGACCTTTTGTGCTCGCCCAAAATCAATAAATCAATTGGTTTTTCAAAATTATCTCTAACCTCTTGAAATGCTTCAATTAATCTGGAAATATTCTTGCGAGGGCTGAACCCCCCTAGGTACAGCACATAATGCCGGTCTACTCCATACTTATTAAATATGACACTTCTTGCTTTACCTCGGTCCATAGGTTTATATATATCATCTGCTGCCAGGTGGGTAACTGTGATTTTATCATCACTGACACCAAAGTATCTTTGTATATCCAATTTTGAATAGTTGGAGACTGTTATTATGTGGGTAGCATTTCGGACTATATCAGGAGTATGCCTAAAGGTATAGTCAAGGTGAGATCTATCAACAGTTTCAGGCATTACATAAGGAATTACATCGTGTAAAGTAATTACATGATTGCAGTTTAGATTTGTAGGAAGCCCAATCCCATTAACTGTATTGTGCAAGAAGTCTATGGGGAAATTCAACTTCCAATCAATTTGATAGACCTTATTCCAAAAGTCCTGTCTTCTCTCTCCCAAAAGCATGTTTTTTGGAATGCTGTTAATATCAAAAATATCAGTTTTGTGTTCATAAGGATAAAACATGAAGATATTCTTTAAATCCTCATGCTTTTGTATATTTGTAAGTAAATTTGTTGTATAAGTCGCAAGACCAGAACCAATATGCCAAGTAATTACCCTTCCGTCCATGCCTAATATCATTTTTTAACCTCCAAACATCCTCATCAATTAATAATATATATACGTTATAATTAAGAATTATCAATACAAAATTATCAGAAATATCAGCTTTTGTACAAAACATATAGAATGTTCTTAAAAATAAAGTCATCTATACATATTATGAATTTATTTCATCATTGTTACAGTTTAAATCAATTTTGTATTAAGGTTAAAAATAAGATATTATATTATTAGAGAAAGACAATAAGGGAGCGTGTTAACATGGAAACGAACAAATCGGTTATAGAAAAAGCAGTAGAGCTACTAAAGCAAAAGGAAGTAAAAGCAATGATACTAAGCCCTTCTGCAAATATGTCATATCTTACGGGTTTTAATACCTTTCCGGGAGAGAGATTACTGGTAAATATATTAACTGATACTGGGGAAAACATTTTCATAGTGCCAAAGCTTTACGAAAGTGAAGTAAAGGAAAAAGCTGAGTTTGATCAGATTTTCAGTTGGAATGACACACAAAATCCTGTAGATATCGTAAAGGCGCTTGCAGAGAAGTATAATTTAAACAATTGCAGCATTGCCATAGAAGAAACCATGTGGTTTACTGCTTTTAATAAGATATTCACATCTTTAAATGATGTTAAATACATACATGCGGCAGAGATAATTGGAGAGCTTCGCCAATGCAAATCATCATCAGAGGGAGATAAAATGAGAAAGGCTTCCCAAGCGGCAGATAAAGCATTGAGCAACATATTGAGTAATATTAAACCAGGGCTCAAGGAGTCTGAGGTTAGAGATATGTTGGAAGCTGAAATGAAAAACATAGGGGCGTCAGGACCATCTTTCCCAACAATAATCGGTTCAGGACCAAATAGTGCCTTACCTCATTATGGAGCAGGTGAAAGATTGCTGCAGGAAGGTGATGCAGTCGTTATAGATTTTGGCTGTATGCTGGATAACTACTGTTCAGATACAACTCGAACAATCGTAATAGGTCAAGCCACTGATAAGTTTAAAAGCATATATGCAATACTGAAAAAAGCACAGCAATTGGCTATAGATAAGGTAAAGCCGGGAGTTAGAGCTTCTGAAGTTGATTATGCTGCAAGAAAGTATATAACTGACAAGGGCTATGGAGATTATTTCATACATAGAACAGGCCATGGTATAGGACTTGAGGTCCATGAAATGCCCTATATAACCGAAAGCAGTGAGGTTGTACTTAAGCCGGGGATGGTTTTTAGCATAGAACCAGGGATTTATATGGAAGGTGAGTTTGGTATGCGTATAGAGGACCTAGTTATGGTAACAGAAGATGGAGTAGAGGTGCTCAATCAATTCACCAAGGAATTAATAGAGTTGAAGTAATTTATAGGGCAGATGTGGCAATTTCGTTTTTAAAGAATGAAGCTTTGGCATCTGCCCATTTTATAGGAAAAAAATATTACAAAAAGTACCAGAAAATATGTATAATTTAGTAAATAACTCAAACACTATTAATGCATTTAGGAAATAAACAAAAGATTTTAAATTTTTAAAATTTATAAAAAATAAGAAGGTAAATAGGTCATTTTATAGAATATATATATTAAGAACTTTATTTACCTCAAACCAAAAACGATTTTCCAATTGGAGTTCTAAAGTGCTTAATTATAAATAATAATTAGCATGAGGTAAAACTCTAAAGACACTTCGTACTACATAAGCTTTGGCTGAGACTAAAGCCGTCAACGTCACAAGGCAAAACTAAAATATTGACAGGGGGTAATAAAAATGGTTAAGTTTATCATCGGACTAAAAGGTTCTGGCAAAACAAAGAGAATGATTGATATGGCCAATGAAGCCACCAAAACTTTAAATGGTTCAATAGTTTACATCGATAGAGACAAGAAGCATATTTATGACTTAGACAGAAACATCAGGTTTATTGAAACTGGTGAATTCCATATGACGAATTTAAAGTCCTTTTACGGTTTTATTTGTGGGGTAATATCTCAGAACTATGATATTGAAAAGATATATATTGACGGCCACAAACTTATATCAGAAGCCCAGGATGAATGCATGGAAGATTTTATTAATAATCTAAAGACTCTTGCTGAGCAGTCTAAAATAGATTTTATACTAAGCTGCAGTAGAGCAAAAGAAAGTATACCGAGCTTTTTGGAGCCCTTTGTAATCTAATAAAAACAATGAAAACTACGAAAACAATATATATTCATATATCAAAGGCTGAATTATTTATTCAGCCTTTGTTTTTGATACAATTTATATATGCTAAAATGGATGTACAATGTCACAAGTCCACTTAGGAAGGAACTGAACGAAAGATGAAATTAAGTGAGAGCTTATCCAGCCTAATAGAGTTTGAAAATAGGATAATTGCAGAAAAAACAATTCCTGCAAAGGAAGCTGTGCTTTCTGATTTTCCAGAAAGATTATCTTCTGAATTGAAGGAATTCTTAGGGAGTCAAGGTATAGAGAAATTATACAGCCATCAAGCGGAAATGTTTGAAACAGCTTCTGAAGGAAAAAACATCGTCATTACTACATCCACCTCCAGTGGTAAAACCTTAAGCTTTTTATTGCCTGTAGTTCAGAAAATCTTGGAAGACCCAACAACAAGGGCTATATTTCTATACCCTACTAAGGCTTTGGCTCATGATCAATATAGAAATCTAGTGCCAATACTTGAGTATTTTGGCCCCAAGAGAATCCAAGCGGGAATATACGATGGGGATACCCCTAGCAATGAAAGATCAAGAATTAGGAAGAATGCAAACATCATTTTGACAAACCCCGAAATGCTAAATAGCTCATTTATACCGAACCATAGTGTATATGGCTTTAATCATATGTTTTCTAGATTAAACTTTATTGTAATTGATGAACTTCACTATTATAGAGGTGCTTTTGGTTCTCATATGGCAAATATCATGAGAAGACTCAGGCGAATATGTAGTTATTATAAATGTAATCCGCAATTTCTCTGCAGTTCGGCTACCATTGCAAATCCACTTGAGCTGGCAGAAAATATATCGGGAGAGCCCTTTGTTGTAATCGGCAAGGATGGGTCGCCCTCCTCTGAGAAAACCATCGCATTTTGGCAGCCGCCTTTGGTTAGGGACACACAGTATAGGAGAAGACCAGAGGCAGAGGCTTCGGAATTTATACCCTCTTTGATAGAGGATGACATAAAGTTTATTGCATTCTGTAAAACCCGCAGGGAAGTTGAGGTTGTTCTGAAGGAAGTAAGAGATAAGCTTACAAACATGGATAATAAGCCTTCCTTAGGCAGAAATCTTTCCCATTTGGTGAGTGGCTATAGGGGCGGCTATACTCCAGAGGAGCGGAAAGAAATAGAATCGAAGCTTTCAAGCGGAATGATGGGTGGAGTAGTATCCACCAACGCCCTTGAGCTAGGTATTGATATAGGAAAACTGGACTTGGTAATCTCCGTTGGTTTTCCGGGCACCAAAGCTTCATTTTGGCAGCAGCTGGGAAGGGCAGGACGCAGGGGTACCAAGTCCTATGGTGTGTTGATACTAGACATTACACCCAATGATCAATATATAGCAATAAACAAGGATTGGCTGTTTGAAAGCGGCGTGGAAAACGCGGTTATTGACAAGAACAATTTGTTTATTCAGCTTGCCCACGTAAGAGCAGCGGCAGCAGAGCTTCCTCTTGGACTTGATGATGCAGCCATCTTTCCTGATTTGGGAGAAATTGTACCAGTGCTTATAGATGCCAAGGAGCTAAAGAATGACAGCGGTAGATTTTCATGGATAGGAAATGAATTTCCGGCAGGGGATTATAGCCTGCGCAATATAAACAATAAAACCTATAAGGTTGTTAATAAAGAGAGTGGTACAGTAATAACTGAGATGGACGAATATATTGCATTTCATGAGGTGCATCCTAAGGCTATCTATATACATGACAGTATGCAATACATGGTAGAGAGCCTAGACCTGACTAATAGGATTGCAACTGTGTTTCCTGTGGATATGAATTACTTTACAATGCCCTTTGTTGAAACCGATGTGAGGGTTATAAAAGAATTTAAGCTGCAGGAAGTAGAACGGACTCAAGTAAGCTTTGGAGATGTTAAGGTCAAAGAAGCAATACCTGCTTACAAGATGATACAGTTCCATAACCACCAAAACTTAGGCTTTGAAAGAATCACCTTGCCCTTGTTCCAAGAGTTAGAGACAGAAGGTCTCTGGTTTACAGTTGATGATGAAGTGGACAGTGTATTTAATTCATTTACGCAATACAATTATTATAATGGTTTGAAGCATAGTCTACTAAATGCTGCAATGAGAAGAACCATGTCCACGCCAGAGGACTTGGCAGGAACAGTTTTTAATACTAAAAATGAGCTGGGTGAGGTTAAGAAATCCCATATACTTTTGTATGATTTATATCCGGGAGGCCTTGGTTTTGCTGAAAAGGCTTATGATTTTAGCAGACAAATACTGAATGAGGCAATTGTGCTGGTACAAAATTGTGGCTGTGAAGTGGGCTGTCCTGCTTGTGTAGGGGATTATCATCTGGATAAGAAACTTGTACATTGGGGACTAAACAGCATGCTATTAAAAGCTGAGGCACCTATTGACATTAAAAGGCCAGAAAAGGCGCCAAAGATAATTATTGAATATATGTGCAAATTAAATGAACTTCCAGCAAGATGGATGGAATTTGTCAATTATTTGAGAGCTCAAGGTGAGTACTTGAACAGTTTTTTAAGTACCATAGACAAGGTGGAGGTACAAGGAACCATATTAATTTTTCATACCAGCCATAAATTCTATGAAGATTGGATGTTGGACACCAGCAACAAAGCTAGACTGATAAATGTTATCAAAAGATATGTAGAGGTATCTAAGGGCTTTGATATTGCTGTCAAGACTATGATAAACGGACACAATGACCTAAAGGAAAAAATAATGAGAAGATACGATGATTTAGTAAAGTAGGTGCAGCAGTGCAGGATGAACTAAATAAGGAATTTGAAAAACTTAATGAGTATCAAAAGGCTGCTGTATTGGATAACAGCAAGGCTTTAATGGTGAATGCCCATGTAGGAAGCGGCAAAACCACGGTGCTTATAAATAAAATAATGTATCTGCACTTTGTAAAGGGTGTGGCCCTTCAAAGCATGGCTGTACTTACCTTTACCAACAAGGCTGCACAAGAAATAAAGGATCGGGTAAAAAAGTTAAGCAGTGTAATAGAGAGTTCTACAAGTACTAATCTATTGCAAGATGAGGATATGAAGTTTTTTGGCACCTTTCACAGTGTGGCAAGAACATTACTGTCTAAGGTGCTGCCTATTGAAGAGATAGGTTTTACTAGGGATTTCTCAGTCGTGGACCCGGAAGAGGCCTTAGAGCTATATGATAGAGTAATCAATGAAAATAAGTTTGCGGTGAAATACCGTAACAAGCTGCACAAAAGGCTTGAGAAGCTGAAGCAGGGTAAACTGTTGTACGCAAACATGAAGAATGATGATGATTTGCAGGAATTTTATAATGCCCTAAAAGCAGCAAAGATAAAGTCTAATGTAATGGAATTTGACGATTTGATGGAGTATTCAGTACAGCTGCTGCAGGAGAACAGCTATCACCCTCAGTGGGTAATTATTGATGAATACCAGGACTGTGATAAAGTGCAGCAGGCGTTTATAGATGCTTTGTATAAAGAACAGGCAAAGATTTTTGCAGTAGGAGATCCTAATCAAATCATATATTCTTGGAGGGGCAGCAGTCAAAGTCCCTTTAAGGATTTCAAAGTAAGATACAATGCCAAGGAATTGACCCTGCCAGTGAACTATAGGTCTACCTCAAATATTCTAAATGCAGCCAAGTCATTGCTTGACAATGGCAGCGGGCTAATTGGGATAAGAGAGGCAGGGCATCTTATAGTAATAAAAAAGCATTACAATACCTTTAATGAAGCTATATATCTGAGCGAATCCATACAAAAGCTTGTGGATGATGGTCTTAAGTTTAATGATATTGCGATTTTTTATAGAAAGCAAAAGCAAGCTGAGGTATTTAGAGAGGTTTTTGATAATAAGAACATTCCTTATGAGGTTTCAGTAAGAAAGACTCTAAGGGATATACCCGTGTTATTTTGGGTGGTAAGGCTAGTGAAAGCAGCCATAAACAGCTTTGACAGAGACAGTCTGCGATATGTGCTTCGGGATAATAGGTATGGCTTAGCAATGACTGATAAGCAAATAAATAAGCTGTTTGAGGACAAGGCCGAACCTAGTGTAGAAGCGTCAAATTTAATATTAAAGCTTAAGGGTTTTGAAGATTGGTGTAGAGTAAAAGATAAAATAAGTCCGGAGGAACTCTTTGAGTATTTTGATATAAGTCTATATCTAATGCCCACTTCCATAAGCTTTATGGAGGATTCTGATCTGGTACTTAATTACCTAAAGGAAATATGGAAATATATTGAGTTCAAGGGTTCTACAGTTTTTGAAGGCATAAAAGAATTTATGAACACATCAGCATTATATGGGAGTCAGATACTAAGTGAAACGGTTCATAGGGAACAAAATTCTGTCAAGCTTATGACGCTTCACGCCTCTAAGGGCTTAGAATTTAGCCATGTATATATTTCTGGAGCAAATCTTGGAAACATTCCAATGGCTAGAAATGAAGAGGAGCAAAAGGAAGAACTAAGGCTTTTCTTTGTAGGTGTTACTAGAGCAAAGGATTATTTAGAGATATCCTACCATACATCTGTAGAGGATTTTGGCGTTTTTAGTGTGCCTAGTCCATTCTTGAGACTAATACCAGAGAGCTTGATACAAAGTGAAGATTATGGAAACAGAGCATCTAACTTAACAGCCTTAAGAAAAGAAGTAAAGAGAAATATTGATAGCAAGAAAGAGGAGACAAAAGAACCTTCGGAGAATATTTTAGAAGCTGAGATAAGTCCAATGACTTTGGTTTATCATGAGAAATATGGAGAAGGCAGTGTTTTGGAAGAAGACGATGATAATATTACCGTGAACTTTGCAACGCATGGAGAGAAGACCTTTTCGAAGATGTTTAGTCAGTTGAAGTACTTATAGAACTGGGCTATCGGCCGTACAACTATTTTAAAACTGTATTAAAGCAGAAACACTTTGCTTAAGGAATAACTTTCTGGAGTAAAGCTTCATCGACCCTAGAAAAATACTTATATAAGTATTTTTCCTTGAATACCCCTGAAGAATCTTGCTTTGCCCTTCTTCGAAGCTACAGCCCTCAAAGCAAGATTCTGATGCTGCTGAAGCTGTTGGAAGAAAATTCGTTCCTTAGGCAAAGAATATATTTCTCTGGTAGGAAAGATTGTTTACAAGTTTAGAATGTCTGGATTTTCAGCTTTAATATTAATACGAAACTAGATGAGAAAGTAAATCACGCAGCAATGGAGGACAAAATGAAAGAAAGTTTAAAGATATTTAGGGACGGCAGCTTTTTAAAGCTGTGGGCGGGCCACGGCATTAGCACCTTTGGAGATATGGTTACTTTTTTAGCCATTCCAATGATTGTTTATGGCATCACTGGCAGTAAATCAGCCTTAAGTTTATCTGTATTGGTTCGAGTTATCCCAGTTATACTCATTGGTCCTTTTGCAGGGGCCTTGGTAGATCGCTTAAACAGAAAGACTATAATGATTTGGTCAGACCTTTTAAGGGCTATGCTAACTGTAGCGCTATTATTGTCACCTGAAGAGTATTTATTAACTATGATTTATATTGTGGTATTTCTGAAATCACTTATTGGGATATTCTTTAATCCTGCATTTAATTCAACCATACCATCTATTATCAAGAAAGAAGATCTAATGTCTGCAAATTCAGTTTTTGGAGTGACTGCAAACATATTGCAATTTGTTACTCCTTTCGCTGGGGCGGCGCTTATAGCTTTTTCAGGTGCTAGATCTGTACTTCTAATTGATATGATATCCTTTATAGTTTCAGCTGCAGCTATTTACTTCATTGATATTCCTAAGCATCCTGAGAAGTCTAGAAAGCTTATAACACCTGGGGTACTTTTAAAGGATATTGAGGAAGGTTTTAAGTTTATGCTAAACTCTAAGACTTTAACCATAATCATGATAACCACAATGGTAACGCAATTTGGACAGGGATTTATTTCTCCACTTTGGCTGCCATATGTTATAGAAGGGCTGAAGAGGCCTGCAACTGATTTGGGCTACCTAGTTTCAATGCAGGGTCTAGGGAGCATATTGGGGACATCAATGCTTATACTCCTGGGTGTAAGGAAATCAAAGTCTTATAAGCTGCTTTATAGTATTTTTACTCTGATGACGGGTTTTACAATCTTTCTGCAGATAACTACCTTAAACTTCAGCATATTCATTATGTGGGGCACCTTGGTTGGTGTTTTCATATCAGGAATGGGCATAGTCACACAGACTATAGTACAGCATATTGCAAAGAATGAAATATTGGGTAGAGTAAGCAGTACTTTGAACATTATAAATCAAACTTTTATGGCTGCTGCTGTGGTAATTGCCGGTTTGTTGGGAGATAAGACTACTACTAGAGCATTATTTGTGACTGCATGCAGCATTTGGCTGGTAGGCTGTGTTATTGGACCTGCACTTATGATGTTGAATAAAGAAGAAGTAAAAGACGATGAAATAGCGGTGTAGAGGGCATTTACAAGCAACGACTTACTATGGTAAGGTACTGCAGCTGAGCCGAATTAATAGATTAGGGAGAAAAAATATGCAAAGTAAGTATATATTGGCCTTAGATCAAGGAACTACAAGCTCAAGAGCCATATTGTTTGACCATGATGGTAGAATAGTAAATACAGCGCAAAAGGAGATTGCTCAAATATATCCTAAGGCCGGTTGGGTGGAGCATGATGCCATGGAGATATGGGGAACTCAGATTGGAGTTGCCAGAGAGGTTATTGAAACGATTGGCATCAGACCGGAAGCTATTGCAGCGATCGGCATCACAAATCAAAGAGAAACCACAGTCATATGGGACAAAAACACTGGTAAGCCAATATGTAATGCAATTGTATGGCAGTGCAAAAGAACAGCAGATATGTGCGGTGAGCTTAAGTCAAAGGGATTAGAAACTTATATAAAAGCAAATACAGGCTTAGTAATCGATGCATATTTCTCTGCCACTAAAATAAAATGGATTTTAGATAATGTTGAAGGTGCAAGGCAAAAAGCAGAAGCGGGGGAGCTATTGTTTGGCAACATTGATACCTGGCTGATTTGGAATTTAACAAGAGGCAAGGTCCATGTGACGGATTATTCCAATGCTTCCAGAACCATGCTTTTTAATATAAAGGAATTGAAGTGGGACGAAAAGCTTCTTGAAGAATTAGATATACCTATGTCAATTTTGCCGGAGGTTATGCCTTCGAGTAAAATATATGGCTATACAGATCAAGGTATATTCGGAGGAAATTTGATACCTATTGCAGGCGCGGCAGGGGACCAGCAAGCTGCATTATTCGGGCAGACTTGCTATAAGCCAGGTATGGCAAAGAATACCTATGGTACAGGCTGTTTTATGCTAATGAATACTGGCAGTGATATGATTCTTTCTAAAAATGGGTTATTAACAACTATTGCTTGGAATGTTGATAATAAGCTGGAATACGCTTTAGAAGGAAGTATATTTATGGGAGGAGCTACAATTCAATGGCTCCGAGATGAGCTAAAACTTATTGATGATGCAAAAGACAGCGAATACTACGCTGAAAAGGTAAGGGATAGTAATGGCGTCTTTGTAGTGCCTGCTTTTGTAGGAATGGGAGCCCCGTATTGGGATATGTATGCAAGAGGTACGATATTAGGCCTTACAAGAGGTGCCAATAGATATCATATAATTAGAGCTGCTTTGGAGGCAATTGCATACCAAACGAGAGATGTATTGGAAGCAATGCAGCAGGATTCCAACATTGCTTTAAAGGAATTAAAGGTAGATGGCGGAGCTGTAGAAAATAACTTTCTAATGCAGTTTCAATCTGATATATTGGGAGTGCCAGTTAGCAGACCTGAAATTACCGAGACAACGGCTTTGGGGGCAGCAATGCTAGCAGGACTGGCTGTGGGATTCTGGAATGATAAGCAGGAGCTTTCAGATATATGGAGACTAAGTAAAAGCTTTACACCGGATATGGAAGTTGATAACCGCAACAAGCTATACAAGAATTGGCAAAAGGCTGTATCTAGGGCTTTAAATTGGGAAAATGAGTTAGAATAAAAGCGATATATAAATACTTTGAAAAAGTTTTGGTTGTAGGGGCGGCATGGAAACCGCCCCCTACGCTTCGATAATATGCTTTTGCGTAACAATATTTAATATATAGATAAGGAGATAAGATGTTTGGATATATAATGCCTGATAAAGCGGAATTAAAAATGAAGGAATATGAGCTGTTTCGTGCGTATTACTGCGGTGTATGCAAAAGTATGGGTAGAAGCTTTGGACCTATATCAAGATTTGCACTCAGCTATGAAGCAGTATTCCTTGGACTTTTGCTATCTGCTGTAAATAAGGAAAAGTCAGATTTGAACAGGGAAGCTTGCATTGCCAACCCTTTTAAGAAGAAGTGGGTAGTTAAGAATAACAAATATGTGGACCTTGCAGCAGACATAAATGTTATTCTGACGTATTATAAATTGATAGATAACTGGAAAGATGAAAGACATATTCCTTCCTATGGGGCAACGCTGTTATTCAAAAGCGGCTATAAAAAAGCATCAAAAGGGAATTCGGTCATTGATTCAGCCATTGTAAGTGCTCTAGAAAAACAAAGCAAGCTTGAACTTGAGAAATGCAGATCCATTGATAAAGCCGCTGAGCCTACGGCAGAAATGATACGAGATATACTTCTCATTGGCTGTAAGGATTCAGATGTAAGTGTTCAAAGAGCGATGGAATGGCTTGGCTACAATATTGGAAAATGGATATATACCATAGATGCCTATGATGATATTGAAAAAGATATCAAAAATGACAGTTACAATCCTTTGCTACTACAGTATAATTATAATGGACAGTCTATAGAGGAATTTAAAAACAAGGTTAAGCCTGACATAGAGAGAGATTTAATTTTTACTCTTAGTCAAGCTGCAAACACAATAGAACTTTTGGATATGAACCAAAGGGGCATAATAGAAAACATCGTTTATATGGGAATGAACAGTAAAACAAATAATATATTGTGCAAAGATTGCACTGAGTGCAAACAGCATACAAGCAAGGGAGCGGATAATTATGAGAAATCCATATGAGGTTTTAGGTGTACGTGAAGGAAGCAGCATAGAAGAAATAAAAAAGGCATATAAGGAATTGGTACGTAAATATCATCCTGACCAGTATCAAAACCATCCACTATCTGATTTGGCAGAGGAAAAGCTTAAGGAAATAAATGAAGCTTATGATACCTTGTCAAAGCAATATGAAGGTGGCAGAGTTGGAAATAACGGCAATGCTTACAGAGGTAATGACAGCTCATTCGCTCAGGCGAGAAGCTATATCAACACGGGAAATATAATGGCAGCGGAGCAGCTTTTAGACAGAAGCGGCAACAGAACAGCAGAGTGGTTCTACCTGAAAGGCGTTATATTTATGAGAAAGGGCTGGTACAACGAAGCAAATACCAATTTGCAGACAGCTTGCAGTATGGAGCCGAATAATCTTGAATATAGAAATGCGCTAAATGCTGTAAACAATTCAAACAGAGGGTTCCAGTCTACCTCCTATAACAGAAGAGGGTATGGAAATGACCCTGATATGTGTCAAATATGCTCCTGTCTTTATTGCGCTGATTGTTGCTGCGAGTGCGGCGGCGGCGATTTAGTAGGATGTTGCTAAAGGAAGGGATAATATGAGTAGGAAGATAGCTTTTGGAGGAATTTTGACAGCCCTGTGCATAGTGCTTGTGTATTTAGCCGCATACTTACCCAGCGGTAAGCTGGGGCTTTATGCATTGGCATCAGTGACTATAGCAATTGCAGTAATAGAGCTTGATATTAAGTTTGGTACCGTAGTTTATATAGCTTCTGCTATATTGATTTTCTTACTTACGGCTAGTATTAATGCACTACTTTTATTCACTTTGTTTTTTGGCAGTTACCCACTTCTAAAATATTATATTGAAAAGCAAAAAAGTGCTGTATTAGAGATGCTGCTTAAGTTTGGAGCTTTTAATCTTTTAGCAGCACTGAGCTTTTATCTATTTAAACTACTGCTTGGGGTATCACCAATAAACTTAAGCAGTTTTTCCATTTGGATGCTTATTGGCATACTAATTGGAGGACAGATTTTATTTTTAATATACGATTATATTCTATCTAGACTTATTGATTATTATATGAATAGGATAAGGTCAGCTTTGCACAAAGGATAAACCAAGGAGGCTGCTTGAATGTGGGAAGGTAAAGTAAACTCAACCTATGTAAGAGAATGGGTATCGGAGAAAAGTAAAGCTAATATTATTATAATACATGGGGTAGGAGAACACTCGGGTAGGTATATTGATACAGCAGAAGATCTCTACGAGTTAGGCTATAATATATACACCGGGGACCTGATTGGACACGGTTTAAGTGATGGACATAGAATTTATATAGACTCCATCGATGATTATATGGACAATGTTAATTTTTTTATAGACAGAGTAAAAAACGAAAAGCCCTTGTTTATACTAGGGCATAGTATGGGTGGGTTAATTGTACTATACTATATGCTTTGTTGCAAAAATAGTAGGGTAAGAGGGGTAATTGCTTCATCTCCATACATAAAGGATAAAATTGAAATTTCAGTAATCAAACATATAATTGGAAAAATGGCTTCTTCAACCTTTCCAAGGCTTAGCATGGAGTCAGGTTTAATAGGTGAAATGGTATGCAGAGATAAAGAGATTGCCTGGAAGTACGACAATGATCCATTGAATTGCAGCAAGGTTACAGCTAGGTGGTTTATAGAGCTATCTAAGGCAAGATTTAATCTAATACTTAAGCAGACAGAGTTTGATACTCCCTGCTTAATACTTCAGGCAGGCGATGATGTAGTTATTGACGAAGACGGTGTTCAACACTTCTATGACTCAATAAGCTCGAAGGATAAGGAATTTGTGCTGTATAATCACTTCTATCATGAGATATTGAATGATCCTGAAAGAGATAAGGTTATAGCTAAGATAAGCTCTTGGGTAAATGAAAGAATAGAATAAATGAGTACTAATAAATCTTAATTAATAAATGAAAAAACACAGCATAGCTAACTTTATATAAATGTTGCCTACGGTAACAAGAGGTACCTACACAACATTAACATAAAGTAAACTCTGCTGTGTTTCTAAGGGGTGTTAAAATGTCTAACAAATATACTGAAATACAAAACAAAGCAGAGGTTTATTTTAATGAAGGCTACAATTGTTGTGAATCAGTGGTACTAGCTGTATGTGATTATGCGGGAATTGACAAGGGAATGCCTTTGAAGGTTGCTACGCCCTTTGGAAGCGGTATGAGCAAGAACGCCAGCAATTGTGGAGCTTTGTCAGCAGCTTTTATATCTATGGGTATGACAAAAGGAAGGAGCAGCAATGAAGATTCCAGAGATCCATCCTATGTACCAGCAGATATCATTTTTAATAAGTTTATGGAGAAATATAAGACTGTTTCCTGTGGAGATATTACCGGCCTAAATATGAGAGATCCTGAAGTAATGGCACAGAACAAGGAAAGACTGCATAAGGAAATCTGCGGTCCAATAGTTCGTCAGGTTACAGACTGGATTCTTGAAGAGTTGGAGGGATAAGCTTATGATTCAAGGAAAGTTGATAAACTTACGAGTGGTAAAACAAAGTGACCTAGATGAGCTGATACTATTACAGAGCGATGTAATAGAACGAGGCGAATTCCTAAATCCAAACCTTGTAAATGAGGTTTCATTCAAGAAAAATTATCAGGAAACAGGCTTCTGGAATGAAGAATTTGGCAGGCTTTTAATTACTGATAAAAGTGGAAAACTTCTGGGAGACATCGCCTTTTTTAAAGGGGTAGGGTATTTGCCAGGGTATGAAATCGGGTACAATATGTTTAAAAGAGAAGATAGAGGAAAGGGTTATACATCAGAAGCACTTAAACTTTTCACGGCATATCTGTTTGAAATTAAGACCATTCACAGATTAGAGGTTCACGCAGATAAAGATAACTTAGGCAGCCGCAAGGTAGCTGAAAAATGTGGTTTTACCTATGAAGGCATGAAGAGACAGGCAGTTTTTACAAGAGGAGAATATTGTGATTTAGCAATATACTCAATGTTAAGACATGAATGCCAGAGCTTCACAGAGCTGATTAAAATATAATAATAGTACATAAAAAGGGAGTAAATGTTGTTCGCATTTACTCCCTTTTAAAGCGCTAGGGACGGTTCCTTGCGCTTCCACTCGCTTCTAAATTACAGCTTATTGCTGCTGCCTAATACATTTCTCATCTTATGAGCAACCATAGCTTGCAATGCTTCTCTGGCAGGCTTTAGGTATTGTCTTGGATCAAAATCTCCAGGATTTTCTGCTAAATGCTTTCTTATGGATGCTGTCATTGCCAATCTCAAATCTGTATCAATGTTAATCTTGCAGACACCAAATTGAGTTGCTTGTCGAAGCAGTTTTTCAGGCACGCCCTGTGCTCCTGCAACGTCGCCGCCATACTTGTTGCATAACTCAACAAACTCAGGTAGAACTGTTGAAGCTCCATGAAGTACTAAGGGGAAGTTAGGAAGCAAGTTCGTTATCCTCTCTAGTCTTTCAAAGTCTAGCTTTGGTTCTCCCTTGAATTTATAAGCGCCATGGCTAGTGCCAATAGCTATAGCAAGAGAATCAACGCCAGTTCTTTGAACAAATTCAACAGCTTGATCAGGGTTTGTATATATTGCATCCCTTGCGTCAACCTTTACGTCATCTTCAACGCCGGCAAGTTTGCCTAACTCTGCTTCTACTACTACGCCTCTTTCATGGGCATACTCTACTACTCTCTTGGTTAAAGCTATGTTTTCCTCAAAGGAATGCTTTGAACCGTCAATCATTACTGAAGTAAAGCCACCATCTATGCAGGATTTACATATTTCGAAGTCATCACCGTGATCTAGATGTAGAGCAATAGGAAGTCCGCTGTCTTCAACAGCAGCTTCTACTAATTTCATCAAATAAACATGCTTTGCATACTTTCTTGCACCTGCAGATACTTGAAGTATGATTGGGGATTTTTCTTCTTTTGCTGCGTCAACAATTCCTTGGATAATTTCCATATTGTTAACGTTAAAGGCACCTACAGCATAGCTGCCCTCATATGCTTTCTTGAACATTTCCGTTGTTGTTACCAATGGCATAGTTATACCTCCCAATGTAATAATATTATTACAGCACTGCAGCTTAGAAATGTGTGAGCTGCATGCTATAAATGGCAAATTTATGTACTATATGTATTATACCAAAAAAACCTCAATTAATGACATTGAGAGGTAGAAAAAAATATATTGTGTTATTTATTTAGTCACGTTGCACTGATATGGCGGGAAGCTGTGTCATTTTGAACGCAGTTGGGAATCCTTTCTAACGTAGGGGCTGACCCAAGTGTCAGCCCGCTAATACAATAGGTATCACAATATTCTATTGATGTAAGGGGTGGTTTCCATGCCACCCTGCAAAAAAGTAGTATAGAAATGTATACTTTACCTAAGGAACGAATTTGCTTCCAATAGCTTAGGTAGCGCCAGAAACCTGGCTTTGAGGGCTGTAGCTTTGGTGCTGGCTAGAAATACAAGCTGAAATCTGTCTCTATTCTCTTGTATATTTTTTTATAATGATGTCACAAAACTGTGCTATCATGTGTTTATATTACAGATAGCTAAAGCTGCAGGTTTGGTTATCTATGTAGCCGCGGTTGAGAATATAAGTAAACAACAGGGAGGGAGAAATATAAAACTGTTCAGTGCATTATACAAAAAGGAGCCTCAAAGTGTTTCTGAAGACTTCAACACTTCCTATGAGAAGTATTATACGATAATTTTCAGGCATTGTGCATACCTTACAGGAGATGTTCAGGCAGCAGAGGATATAACCCAGGAAACCTTTATAAAGCTTTATAATTCTCCTCCTTCCCATGATAATATAGTAGCATGGCTTTCAAGAGTGGCAACAAACCTTGCATACAATTACATCAGAGACCATAAGACAAGGCGGAGTAAAGAGCCGGTACTTGAGGGGCATGCGGTCAGTAATGTGATATCTATCGAGGAAATAGCAATTAAGGACTCGGAGGTTAGGCTGACAAGGAAAATATTGCAAAGCCTCAATCACCGTGATAGGCTTTGTCTTCTGCTAAAGTTTTCAGGCTACAAGTACAACGAAATTGCCGAGATAACCGGAATAGAAAAAGCTTCTATCGGGAAGACCCTTTCAAGGGCACAGGAAAAGTTCAAGGAATTGTATTTGAAGGAGGTCGATACATTATGAAATGTCCGGAAAATGACGTGCTTCAGGCTTATATCGACGGTGAAATAGAAATAGGCAACAGAAAAAATATTGAAACTCATCTTGCTGACTGTGATAAATGCAAAAGTCTGCTGGCAGCCCTCAAGGAAAATGACAATTTTGTTTTTGAAAGGCTGAGAGGCTACAGGCAGCATTATGAAGAGTGCAATGTACCTTGTAGTGCACAGCCTAGCGTAAAGCGCCAGAATATTAATACACACAATAAAGGAGTGTTTAACCATATGTTAAAGTATAAAAAATTAGTCGCTGTAGCGTGTGCAACTCTGTTAATCACAGCATGTATAACTGTTCAACCTGTTAAAGCAGCAATAGCAAGTGCTCTATCAATTTTCAGGGTTGAGAACGTAAAAGGAATCAATATAACTTTAGCAGATATGCAGGAGATTCAGAAGAAGCTTTCAAGCGGTCAAGGAGAGATAGACATTGACAAAATGGGAAGCATAAAAATACAGGGCGGCGAGAAAAGGACCTCTTCGCAAGAAGACGTAAAGAATCTTCCAGATATTGCTGTCACTTTCCCATCCGCTCTTTCTGATGTAATACCAAACATTACTATTGTTGAACCTACATCTATCGACTTCGCACTGAATGCGCAGAATGTAAACCAGATAATGAAGTCCTTTGGAGCTACTAAGCTTCTCCCGGACAATATTGACGGCAAAACCTTCAAGGCAGATTTTTCTTCACAGGTAACCATCAACTACAGTATAAATGACAAGACTATCAGGATTACACAGACAAAGGCACCTCAGATCACAGTCCCTGAGGGTGTAAATGTTGATGAGGTATATAATGCTGTCGTAGAGATGCCAATACTTCCAGACAATCTGCAATCACAGTTAAAGTCCATAAAGGATTGGAAAAATACCGTTTACATCCCAGTAATAGAGTCAGAAATGACGGAAGTTGACATAAATGGTGCAAAAGGATACATGACTTTGAAAAAATCTCATTTAGAAAGTACTCCTCAATTGGGGGTCATCTGGTATAATGAGGGCGTTATTTATACCATATCTGGTATAATTGACAATGACGAAATTCTAAATATTGCAAGGTCTATGAGATAACATTGTGAAAATGAGGTGTCAGAATGGTAATAGAAACAGAAAACCTGACGAAGTATTATGGAAATAAAATTGGCTGCAAGGATATCACAATATCCGTAGGCGAGGGTGAAATTTTCGGATTTCTCGGTCCTAATGGGGCTGGTAAAAGTACATTTATAAAAATGCTGGTAGGGCTCTTGTTCCCTACCAGCGGAAGTGCGTATGTGCTGGGTAAGCCTGTAGGAGACGTAGATGTAAGGAAGAAAATCGGGTATCTGCCGGAAAACTTCAAGTATCAGGATTGGATGACAGGGGAAGACCTCCTGTCTTTTCATGCTTCCTTATATAAATTGGACAAAAAGAAGGCTGCATCAAAGATGGACGAGGTGCTTGACATTGTCAAGCTCAAGGGTCATGAGCGCTTTCGCATAGGCACATACAGCAAGGGCATGCAGCAGCGTATAGGCTTGGCCTGCGCCCTACTTTCTGACCCTGAGCTACTGTTTTTGGATGAACCCACTTCTGCCCTTGACCCTGTAGGCAGGAAAGAAGTAAGAGACATCATGAACAGGCTAAGGGCAACGGGTAAAACAGTCTTACTTAACAGCCACCTGCTCAGCGAGGTGGAGGCTGTGTGTGACAGTGTGGCAATCATTAATAAAGGTTCGGTAGTTAAGTATGGAAAATTGGATGATATACTTGAAAGCAAGTTCATTCTTGAGATACATGCAGAAGACTTAAACAGTGAAGTGTTAAGTAAACTTAGAGACTTTGACAGCAGACTTAGCTACTCAAACAATAGGATAAGCATGGATATTAGGGACAGGACTGACATAAACGATATAGCTTCAATAATTCTTAATGGGGGCGGAAAGTTGTTTGAGCTTTCACCAAAGAGAGTCTCACTTGAAAATGTATTTATAAATCTGATAGAAGGCGGTGATCAGAGGTGATTGCAATAGCAGCAGCATCCTTCAAGGAAGCTTTAAGAAAAAAATTGTTTGTACTCGTTGCAATCGTTACTCTTATATACCTTATTATATTTGGGACAATCAATTATTTTGTCGTGAAAGATATTAGCAGTGAGGGGGTTCTAAGTGCTATTGTTGTAGCTTCGACAATAGTATCATTTCTGGGGTTTTACTTTTCAAGCATGCTTGTGGCATTTCTCACTATTATGATTTCAGTCGGCTCAATCTCTTCAGAAGTTGAAAGTGGTGTGATACATTCTATAATAACCCGCCCGATTAAACGCTCCAGTTATGTACTCGGGAAATATCTTGGGCTAGGCGTTCTATCAGTATCGTACTCAATCTTACTCTTCGCAGCCGTAATCGCAATCTGTACAATATTCCAGCTGCCGATAGTCAAAACCCTTGAACCTTTAAGTTTGGTGAAAGGGCTTCTTTTCTTTACGCTGGAACCCTTAGCAATTCTCTCTCTTTCTATTTTCGGTAGTGCGGCATACAAGACACTTAGCAATGGAATATTTGTTGTTTCGATATATATCCTAGGCCTTATAGGCGGGGTCATGGAACAAATCGGCTCGCTGCTCCAAAATCAAAGCCTTGTAAACTGGGGAATTATATCAAGCCTGATTTCTCCTTTTGATATCATATACAGGCAAATGCTTTCATTAATATTCTCAAATATTGGTATTACAAATCCTTTTATGATTGCAGGCGGAGGGGCAAGTACATCTCCAAGCATGTGGATGCTTATCTACATATTTGCATATATTCTCGGATTGGTTATATTGGCAATAAGAAAATTGAGATTAAAAGATATCTCCTGATTTGAAGGCCCATGCCTTTGTAGGGTTGATATTAGCATAAAAAATATATGTATACTGATACTGACATAATTTTTCCCAAAGTGTACCGATTTATTTACATTGTATAGAATTCAAAAACACATATTGTCTTATTCAACACCTTGTGCTAAAATCAGTAATGAATTGAATAACTGATTAGGTGTGTGCTGTGAAGAACGGCGCCTTAAAAGGGAAATGGGTTTAAATCCCATGCGGTCCCGCCACTGTAAAGGTGAGTTACCTATATATTCCACTGAGGAAGGGAGACAAATGTCATACCCCTTGGGAAGGATTAGGAAAGCGATGAACCTGAGCCAGGAGACCTGCCTAAATTGATTATGCAAACCTACGGGAGATGGGAAGGTGCATTTCACTGAAAAACAGTAGAAATATTATGATTCCTTCTAACCATAGAAGGAATCTATTTTTTTCTGGGTTTGTAACAATAACATTACACTACACACGGTAAAATTAGGAGGAAAGCAAAAATGAAAAAGGTATTAGCATTAATCTTAGCAATTACATTAATAGTAGGTTTATCTGCTTGTCAGGCACAGCAGACTACGGCACCAGAACCAACAGTTCAACCTGCAGCAGACACAAAAATTGTAATAACTGATCTTAAGGGTAGAGAAATCACATTAGATAAAGTACCAGAGAGAATCGTATCACTTTCACCAGCCAACACAGAAATATTGTTTGCTGTAGGTGCAGGGGATAAGGTAGTTGGAGTTACAAGCTTCTGTGACTTCCCAGCAGAAGTTAAGGACATTGAAAAAATAGGAAGCTTTGAAGGTCCAAACCTAGAGCTTATACAAAAGGCTAAACCTGACGTGGTATTAGCAGGTGGATATATACAAGAAGATCTAATTGCTAGCTTAGAGCAATTAAACATCCCAGTAATATCAACAGAAGCAACTGACTTTAACAGCATTTTTGATTCAATTGCGCTTATAGGCAAGCTTAGCGGCAATGACCAAAAGGCTGCAGATGTAGTAAAGGGTATGAAGGACAAAATAGCTCAGATTCAATTTAAAGTAAAGGGTCATACTCCGAAGTCAGCATTTTATGTAGTATGGACTGATCCATTGACGACTGCAGGTTCAGGCACTTTCATCAATGATGTTATTAAAGCAGCTGGTGGAACTAACACAGCTGAGAAGGTAGAATACTGGGCAAAGTACAGTGCTGAGGAGCTTGTTAAGGATAACCCTGAATATTTATTATCCGCCTTCCATTCAACCAATGAAGGTATAACAGCAGATTTTTTCAAGGAAAGCCCTGTTTTCAAGAATCTTGATAGTGTAAAGAATGGCATGTTGCACATAATGAGCGATGACAATGTTGTTTCAAGACCAGGACCAAGAATCGTTCAGGCAATAGAAGAAATTGCAAAAGTTCTACATGGTGATATGGTTAAATTCTAGTTTTTTATGCCAGCTGATTATTCAGCTGGCATATATAATATAGCGAGAAGGATTTGTTGACTATGGATTATAGTATCAAAATTGAAAATTTAAGCTTTGCCTATAATGAAGATTTAGTGTTGACGGGTATTGATTTAGAGTTTGCCAAAGCCGGCTTTACAAGTATTGTTGGCCCAAATGGTTCAGGTAAGAGTACCTTGCTTAAACAGATAAGCGGTATAATAAAACCGAGTCAAGGAAGCCTGAATATTAATGGTGTAAATATCAATACCATATCCAAAAAAGACATTGCAAAATTGATGGCGGTGGTGCCGCAAAACACAGCCTTAGAGTTTGATTATAGGGTGATGGATGTGGTCCTTATGGGGAGATATCCATACATAAGCAGATTTAAAGGTGAAACCCCTAGGGATAGGGAGATCGCCATAGAGAATATGAAATATACCAATACCTATCAATTCAAGGATAGAAGCTTTAACCAGCTAAGCGGCGGTGAAAGACAAAGGGTGATTTTAGCACAGGCACTTACCCAACAACCTAAAATATTGCTTTTGGATGAGCCTATTTCTCATTTGGATTTACAGCATCAAATAGAAATAATGACGCTTATCAAGAAGCTTTCAATGGACCAAGAGCTTACAGTAGTGGCTGTTTTGCATGATTTGAATATTGCTGCTGCATATAGTGATTATATTGTAATGATGAAAAATGGTGATGTCGCATGCCAAGGTACTCCTGTAGAAACCTTTACATCTCAAAATATCAGCAATGTGTTTAATATTGATGTAGAGGTGGAGGTATCCACCCATACAAATAAACCATATATTTATGCAATTACAAGGCATGTTATAAAGAAAAACAATGTACGGGTGCATGTTATATGTGGAGGCGGAAGCGGCAGTGAAATTATAACGAACTTATATCATGCAGGCTTTGAGGTTAGTGCAGGAGTATTAAGTATAGGGGACTTGGATTGGAAGGTTTCAAAGGATTTCGAGCTGAAGGTTGCAGAGGATATACCATTTACTAGAATTTCAGATTCTGCTAATTTAATAAACAAAAATCTTGCTGCTGAGGCTGATTACATTATTGTTACGGACTTGTACATAGGAAAAGCAAATATACGGAATATAGAGATGCTGCTGGATGAAGAGCTAGAAAGCAAGCATATATTGATACTCGGTGATGAAAGCATTTTGCAAAGAGATATAACCGAGGGGATAGCCCTAAGTGTGTATAACAAAATTAAAAGTAGAAAATCTTCAATTGCTGTTTCAGAAGAAGAAATGTACAGCATATTGAATAAAGCAGGGGCGGCAAATGAATAGTAAAATAAAGAATTATTCTATATTATTTATTATGCTTGCCAGTCTTGGAATAGCAATTGTTGCTGCAGTGGGATTGGGAGCGGTACGCATTCCTTTTAGGGAATTTATTGATGTATTGTTGTTAGGTAAATCCACAGAAAATAGCATGATTTTGCTGCAGATTAGATTGCCAAGAGTACTATTATGCCTGGTAATTGGAGCCGGATTGGCAGCTGTAGGGGCTGTAATGCAGGGGATATTTAAGAATCCTTTAGTAGATTCCTATACACTGGGGATGTCATCTGGTGCTGCACTTGGTGCGGTAATATCAATTGTTACTGGTGTTAGTTTTAGCTTTGCAGGCATTTCCACTACAGGAGTTTTTGCATTTATTGGAGCGGTTACAACGCTGTTTTTTGTTTATAATCTGGCAAGAAATAAGAACGCAGTAGCAGTTAATTCACTGCTTCTGGCAGGGGTTGCGGTAAGTTATTTTCTTTCTGCGGTCATATCTTTTTTGATGCTTCTAAATAATGATAATATACAGCATATCGTATTTTGGACTATGGGTAGTTTGTCTTTGACATCTTGGAGTAAGGTGGCAATATCATATATAGTCATGGTACCTGGAATGCTTGGCCTTATGCTGTTTGCAAGAGAACTCAATATATTTGCCATGGGAGATGAGTCAGCTCAGTACCTAGGAATAGATGTAGAGAAGCTTAAGATGATACTCTTAGTAATATGCTGCATCATTGTTGGAGCAGTTGTTTCTGTATCAGGAACTATAGGCTTTTTAGGCTTGGTGGCCCCCCATATAATCAGAATGATAGTTGGCTCTGATAATAGAAAGGTCATACCATATTCGGCACTCCTAGGGGCAATCTTATTGATTGCGTCAGATACGTTGGGAAGAACATTGATCCAGCCAGTTGAGATACCTGTAGGCATCATGACCTCCATCATGGGAGGACCCTTCTTTATATTCTTGCTTAGGAAGCAAAAGGTATAAGGTTGCAGTAACGGGCACACACAGGGGTGTGCCCCTACATTTGATACTACGTAGGGGATGACCCATGTGTCATCCCGTATAAGTAAACAATATAGCGACTTCGGTCGTTTTTTTATTTACCCAACTTACCTACACAGACTAAACGTGTTATACTTTATAATGCAAACATAATATAAGGAGGCAGCCTTTTGAGAAATATTGATGAAATAATAATTAATAATGTATATATTAGCGCCTTGGATAAAGAAAACGACGCTTTGATGCTTTCCGAAAAAGAGCTGATGCTAAACGAAGAAACCTATGAATACTTTGAAAAGCATATACTCAGATGTATTAGGGATGATGAAGCGAAGCCCGGCAAATTTGAGGGTGTTACCAATATTGTCAGAGAGCTTTGTAAGGAAATATTTGAATCCCAAGATGAATTTATGACAAATTCAAAGAAGATGTCACAGTTCCTATTTAAGTGCATGAAAAATGATGAAAAAGAACCCTCAGGTGATTTCGCAGTATGTCTATGTGACAGTCAGCAGGGTATGTTTTTAGCCCTACTTAAGCTTAATTATTCCAATTCATATGGTCATTTTGTTAAACAAGATGAAAATGCTGTAACCATAGATATAGGAATCAATAAGACAGGGCTTCCGGGATCTGGCCAGAAGCTTTCAAGAGCGGCTTTCATTAGGAAACCACTAAGCCAAGATGAGGAATATGATTTCCTTACTTTTGACAAACAGCAGGAGGGATACTTCTGCCAAGCTTTCTTAAGGGTCAGCCCTATAAGAGACAGAAGAGAAAACACCAGGATTATACAAAAAACCTCTGAAGACTTTGCACGTAGAGCTTTTAAGGATAATGCACAAGAAGCTGAGGGCTTCAGAAAGAAGATTACTGAGACCTTAATGCAGGAGGACAGGCTTAATCTAGAGACCCTTTCAGAAAATCTTCTGCCCAGTGAAGAAAAAAGGGCAGAATACAAAGCTGCCTTGCTTAGTGAAGGAATAAGCGAGCCAGACGTGTCTATAGATAAAGAATGGGCAGAAAAAAAGCTCAAGAAAAAGCGTTTGAAGGTAGATAAATCTATAGAACTTTATATTGATGATGACACTTACAATGACAAAACCAAATTCCAAATAAAGAGAAATGGTGATGGCACCATAGATATTATTCTAAAGAACGTAAAGAATTATATAGAGAAATAATATGTTGCGAGGGTGTAAGGAAACTTTGGTTTTCTTGCATCCTCATTTTTATTGCTGAATAATAAAGTGAAAATTAACTATTTGTAGGCAGTGTTATATAAAGATAGAAGGAGATTTGTTGAAGGTATAGAAATATATGAGGTAGCGAATTAACATATTAACCCACTACTGGAGGAATCTATATGAATATACTGATTGTAGACGACGAAAAGCTTATTGTAAAAGGTTTAAAGCATAGTCTGGAACAGAATGGTTTTTGTGTTTACACAGCCTATGATGGTAAGCAAGCTTTAGATGTGGTTAGTTTTAACCATCTAGATTTCATTTTGCTTGATATAATGCTACCAGAAATTGATGGCATTACACTTTGCAAAAAGATTAGGGAAAAGTGGGACATTCCAATAATAATGCTTACAGCTAAGGATGACTATATTGACAAGGTATTAGGATTGGAATTTGGCGCAGATGATTACATGACGAAGCCTTTTAATACAAGAGAATTAATTGCACGCATCAATGCGGTATATAGAAGATACATTAAGAAGCACGACGATACAGAAGTATTACAGCTTGGTAGTTTAAAGGTAAATGTTTCTTCACGTGTGGCATTTATTGATGATAAAGAAATAGATCTTACAGTAAAGGAATTTGATTTACTGAAGACCTTGATAAAAAGCCCGGATAGAGTTTTTACCAGAGAAAATCTATTCGACATTGTATGGAATGAGAATATATTTGATACCCGTACGGTAGATGTTCATATCAGCAATTTACGGGAAAAAATAGAAGCGGACGCCTCCAAACCGCAGTTCATAAAAACCAAATGGGGTGTGGGGTATTACCTCAAGAGAGGATAGCAGCGATGTTCAAGAAAATCAGCATCACTATGGCAGTGGTATATGGACTAATAATAGTAATTGCAATATCTACTGTAGACATTTTAATTATATTGAATTATAAGCAAGATCAGCTGGAAAAAAACCAAGCTAGACAGGTTATGTTTGCGGAGATTATAGCCAATGTAGTAAAGGACACCCTTGATGATACAATGCAGCTAAATGGCATTGTGAGAGAAAACAGTACAAAGCTTGATGGCCGAGTACTTATAGTTAATACCCAGAAAAAGGTGTTGGCAGACAACTTTGCATATTATATCGGTAAAAAGTTGGATAACGATGAGGTAGCTAGGGCTATTGAATCAAAGGAACAGATTATACAGTACTATAAAGCAGATAATCAAAATATCATGATCGTTGCTGCGCCTATTTTAGTAAGTAAGCAGTTAGAGGGTGTAGTGCTTATATCTGTTTATGTAGATCACATATATAAGGATGTTCGTGATTTAGCCAATCAAGTAATAATTATCTCAATCATTGCCTGCGCTATTGCTATATTTTTATCCTTTATGCTTGGGCGAAAGCTTTCACAGCCTATAGAAAAATTGACCTTGGCCTCAGAAGAAATTCTAAAGGGCAAACTGGATATAAAGGTGGACATTGTCAGAAAGGATGAAATAGGTCGATTGGCAGATACATTTAACAAAATGAGCCAAGAGCTCTATAAGACGGATACAAATAGAAGAAGATTCATAAGCGACGTGTCCCATGAACTAAAAACGCCTCTTACCTCCATAAAGGCTTTAATTGAATCATTAATAGATGGCAGCAATGATATTGCAACATACGATGAATACCTGGGAGACGTCAATGGAGAAATTGACAGGCTCTCATTATTGGTTAAATCTTTGTTGACTGTAACGAGGCTTGAGGAGGTAGAACTTCATTTGGAGAACATAAGCATTTGTGATGAAGTAGCTGCTGCAATAAAGCTATTTAAGCCCTTTGCAGAGCTATACGAGATAAAGCTGATTAACAATTGCGATGACAGCATTCAAATTTACGCAGATAAATCAAAGCTCAGAGAAATATTGATAAATCTCATAGATAACAGCATTAAGTATGGTAGAAGTAATGGTTATGTTGAAATAAGCTGCAGGAAGATATCAGAGAAAGTTGAATTGTCTATATCAGACGATGGAATCGGAATACCTGCAAAGGATATTGACAGCATATTTGATATTTTCTACAGAGTTGATGAGTCTAGAACAAGAGAAACTGGGGGAAGCGGTATCGGCTTGTACCTAGTGAAAAAGATTGTGGAGCTGCATGGCTGGAACATAAGGGTAAGCAGTCAGCCTAGGGTAAAGACCGAATTTGTAATCGAAATAGAAAGTGGCTTTTAGGGTCACTTCTTTTTTTTGTTAATTCTTTACACTTTCTTAACAATTGCTTAGAGCATATTTACATTTATGCTTTAGAATGGGTATTAGTGGATGAAACGCATATATAAAGGAGGTCTAAATAATGAAAAGAATAATGGCAATCATATTGACCTTAGCAATAGCATTTTCTTTAGTTTCCTGTAGTATGGTAAAGAGTGCGGTGGGTCAGGATGTTATATCACCAGTGCCAAAGGATGGCAAGCTTGAGATGACTATTTTAGTGAGTAGTGACGATCATAATGACCTATATGCTAATAGCATTATAGCAGATTATATTGCTAAATTTAAACGAGACTTTGGTGTTGATATCAAGTTTGAGGAAATAAAGATAAAAAGCTATTCATGGGAAGATGGAGATGAATATCTCAAAAATTTGTTCGATAAGTTAATTGCAAAAGATGGGCCAGAATTGATATATAACCATTATAAAAATTTGGAGCCTCTAGTGGAACAACAGACTGTTGGCGACTTGCGAGGCAAGGTAGAGAATATTGATAAGATTTATGACAGCTTACTAAGTGATAAGGTATATTATGCTCCTTTGGGGGTGGATTATATTGGTATGATAATCAATAAAGCTGCCCTAGCAGAGATGGGGGTACAAGAACCCGGGTTCAATTGGATGCCGAAGGATTACTATACTGCAAGGAATAAATGGATTTCAAATAATAAGATCTTATTTTCTGGATATGAGTATGGTCGAGCTTTTGATCAGTTTATAGATTTAGAAAGCCTATATAAAACAGAAGAAAAAAAGGTGATATTAAATACACCTGAAGTAAGGAAAAACATTAATAACCTTAGAAATTATATTTTTGGTGGTGCATATCAGCTTGTAGATGGGTATAAGTATGAGAATTATTATAACATGCTCTTTGAGGCCGAATCAGAAGAACGAAAAAGTAATATTGCAGCCAGAAGGAAAAGTGATATCAGCGGTGATCTAAACGGTGGCCAAATAAATAATTTATTCAGAGCACGGGGTTTACAAGAATGGATTAAGGAATATACCATTATAAAGGATCCCAGTGATATGTCTACAGGTGTACTCTTGAGCTCCTATGGTTTTTTAGTAAATAAGAATGGCAAACATCTAGACCTCGCTTATGAATTTATTAATGGACTGCTAAGCAATGAGGTTCAAATGAGCATGTTCAAAAATGAAAACAACTCCTACTCAGAATATCCGATAAATAAAGAGATTGAATCAGATATACTTAAGCTTGAGGCACAAGAAGAACTGGATCCAAGAGTAATCAAGTTAAAAGCCTTTGTGTTGCAGGAGCTAAAGGAAGGCAAATATACTCTCTCGACTACTCAAAATATAGGTGTAGATAGGCTTATTAGTATGATCTATAAGGATATGACAAAGCTTGTACTAGCTGATAATCCATACTCTGATGAGCAACTGCAGGTGGAACTTAAGAAGATGGAAGACAAATACAACATTATTTTAAGTGAATAAAGTCAATGAGTAGAGTATAATGACAAAAAAGTCCTTTGGTTATATGAATAAGCTTCTAATATATAGGAGGACTAAAATGATGAGAAGAATAACAACAATGTTATTGATTCTAGTAATAGCATTTTCATTAGTTTCCTGCAGCACGGCTAAGAATGTAGGAGGAGAAGGCATAATACCTCCAGTGCCTAAGGATGGCAAGTTGGAGATGACTATTTTAGTAAGTAGCAAAGATTATAATGACTTATTTGCAAATAGCTATCTAGCGGATTACATTGCAAAGTTTAAACAAGATTTTGGGGTAGATATCAAGTTTGAGGAGATAAAGATAAACAGCTATTCATGGGAAGACAGGGATGAGTACCTCAAAAAGCTATTTGTTAAGCTAATTACAAAGGATGGCCCTGATTTGATATATAACCATTATTTAAACTTGGAACCTTTAGTAGAACAGCAAGCTGTAGTAGAATTGCATGGCAAGGTGGCAAACATTAATAAGATTTATGACAGTTTGGCAAGTGATAGGGTATATTATGTTCCTATTGGTTTGGACTATTGGGGAATGGCAATCAAAAGAGCTAGCTTTGCAGAGTTAAAGGTAAATGAGCCACAATATAAATGGACGGCAAAGGACTACTATACTTTTAGGAGCAAGTGGGTCTCAGACAATAATGTATTATTTAATGGATATGAGTACTATAGAACTTTTGAACAGTTTATAGGTTTAGAAAGGCTTTATAGGACCGAAGAGAAAAAGGTGATTTTAAATACACCTGAAATAAGACAAAAGGTCAATGCACTCAGAAGTTATATTTTCGGAGGTGCATATCAGCTTATAGATAAGTATAAGTATGAAAATTACTATAATATGCTCTTTGAGCCTGAATCAGAAGAGGGGAAAATGGACTTTGAGATTATGACAAATCCTGGCAACGATCCTCTGGATGGTTCGCTAGGAGGTACTAATTTTTTCAGAGCTAGAACTTTACATGAACATATTAATGAATATGCCTTTGTAAAGGACCCTAAGGATATGTCTAAAGGCATTTCTTTGAACTCTTATGGTTTTTTAGTAAATAAGAATGGTAAGCATCTAGATCTTGCTTATGAGTTTATTAACGGGCTGCTATGCGATGAGGCTCAAATAAGCATGTTCGAATATGAAAATGACTCCTACACTTACTATCCGGTCAATAGAGAAATAGAAGCAGAAATACTTAAGCTTGAGGCGGAAGAGAAGCTAGATCCAAGAGCAATTCAGGTAAAAGTCCTTGCCATACAGGAACTAAAGGATGGGAAATTTATCCTCTCGACTATTGCAAAGACTGACATATATGAGCTTGAGGGTATGATATATAAGGACATGACAAAGCTCATACTGGCTGACAATCCTTACTCTGATGAGCAGCTGCAGGTGGAGCTTAAGAGAATGGAAGACAAATACAATGTATATCTAAATGAGTGAGTGCCAAGGAGGGTATTGTAAGTGATAAGAAATGCCTTAGTTGCAATATTAGCATTAGTTCTGGTAATATCTCAGACAGCATGTGGTAGTACTGTTAAAAAAGTTGGAGAGCAAGCTGGCGTAGTTATACCTAAGCCTAAGGATGGAGATGCAACATTGACAATTCTGCTCAATCCTGCTGAATATGAGAATTTAACTGCTTATAAGTTCTTTGGTGATTACCTATATAGGTTCGAAAAGGATTTTGGAGTGGAAGTTAAATTTGAAAGAATAGGTTCTAGTCCAGGGAAATTAGTGGAATTGGAGGACAGAGCTGAGTATATTAAAAAGCTTTCTACGAGGCTCTACGTCACTAAGGGTCCTGAATTGATATTTTCACAGTTCATGCCCATTGAGCCGATAATAAAACAAGGTATATTTTAATGATTATGAATGGCATGTCGCCTTTAATTCTATTATTGATTTAGATAAAGCATATGATCGCGGTAATAATAGAATAGCCTTGAATACATCGACGATAAAAAAAGGTATAGCAGATACTAGGGAGTATATTTTTGGTGGCAACTATATTCTCAATAAAAACTATAAATTTGAAAACTACTATAAAATGATTTTTGAGCAGGATTCAAAAGAATCTGAAGAAAGTTTCAATTTATTTATTAAAAATAAAGAATCAGGACATATTCAAAGTGGCATACTAAAAAATCTATTAAGAGCAATAGATGTACAAAACGCGAATGATATAAATAGCACAGTTACGATGCCTGAATTTAGCAACAAAGAAATACTGTTAGAAGCATGTGGTTTTGTTGTAAATAAAAACGCAAGAAATCCAGAATTAGCTTTTGAATTTTTAAACGGGTTATTAAGTAATGACTTTCAAATGGATATATATAATGATAGCAAGAATGGGTATTACCCTGTTAATAAAGATATAGAGAAGAATATAAAAGCCATAGAGGCTGATGAGGTTAAAGATGAAAAGGTTCTTAAGGCAAAGGAATACGTATTGAACCAAATTAAGAATGGGCAGATGATGTTTTGGAATACAGAAAATTTGGTTTTTTTGGACTTGAAAGAAATGATACGAAAAGATTTAGCTAAGATTATTTTAGCGGATAAAGAATATTCTGATGTAGAGCTATCAGCTACACTTAAAGAGTTAGAAAACAAATATAATATTTATCTGGATGAATAGATTTTTTGGGGGGGGCGGATATCATGTTAGAAAGGTTGAGACAACTAAAAATAAGCCCCTTTATAATACCTAGCTTGATAGGCTTCTTGGTGTTGTACCTAATACCCTTCCTATAGGGTATCAGGTATAGCTTCAGTAGAAGCGGCTTCGACAGCACCTTTGTTGGCTTTGCTAACTACAGTGATGTACTGTCAAGTGGTGCCTTTAGGCTAGCCTTGAAGAATACGGGTATATTTATGGGGACAGCCATACCTCTCCTTATGACGTTATCCTTCTTCCTGGCTTTGGCCATCTACCAGTTGAAGCCTCCAAAGTTTATATACCTCTTTATGATGCTGCCTATAGCTATACCCTCTGCCGCTGCGGCAGGCTTCTTTCGAAAGCTAATTGGTACAGGAGCCTTCAGCCTTATTAAACTTATTGGAAAAAGACTAATATAATACATTATATAAAAAATATTGAGTAGATATTGCATTTAAAGCTTTCTTAAGACTAGAACTATTTTTATTCAGCTAGGTAGAACCATCTAAGGCAAGGTGCCTAGATAGTGCTACCTATTATTATAACTTCAAAAAATGAACCGTAAAAAAATTGTTAATCTTTACAATTTCTTAACATTTATTTATTATATCTTTACATTTATTGTATATGATTAGTTATGTAAGAAGTCAGTAAATATTGTATTTAGGAGGAAAATAATGAAAAAAAAGCTTGCTATGACTCTAATCATTACTATGTTGTTATCTATGATTTTATCAGGATGTGATAAAGCATCTAATATATCAAAAAGTGTAATTAAACCTGATGGAGAAACATTAGAACTTACAATTCTTATCAGCGTAGAAGATATTAATTTTTTTAAGAAAAATCAGGTATTGGATGAATATAAGAAATCTTTTGAGAAGAACTTTGGAATTAAGGTTACATATTCGCCTGTTGGTACAATTATAAATTCAGATGAAAGTCTGAACAATTATTATAAGGAATTAGCGACAAAGCTATATACTAAAGGTGGAGCGGAACTTATCTATTGTAGTGACATTACAATAGAGACATTAATAAAACAGAAGGCAGTTTTAGATTTAAGTGATAAAGTAAAAAACATTAGTAATATTTATGATGGTTTACTTGGGAAAGAGGTATTCTATGTGCCAATCGGAATAGGTGGTAGAGTCATGGCACTTAATAAAGATGTATTGTTAGAATTAGGGTTAAATGAACCTGATTTTGATTGGTCATTAAATAATTATTATGAAATCAGAGACAAGTGGGTTAGTAAGAACGTACGGGTATTTACATCTAGAGATTATTATGATATTTATGGAAAATACCTTTCAGATGTTCGGGTATTTGACATGGAAAACAATAAGGCACATGTTAATACTGAAGAAATTGTGTCAACTATAAATAAGATGAGAGAAGAAATCTTTAGTGGAAAATATGAACTTGAAAATTTTACATACGAAAATTATTATAATATGTTGTATGTACCAACATCTGAAGAATGGATCGATAATTATAAAATAAAAAGTTCTACAGAATATAAAAATAGCCACTTTTTAAATGAATCTATGGGAAATGATATAGATCCTTTTAAAGCAAAGGATATTGACGGTAGACGAAATATAAACAACTTGATTGTACTGCCTGATGTTAAGAATACAAAGAAATATTTAAGTACATGGGGTTTCATGGTCAATGCAAATGGTAAAAATTTAGATTTAGCATATGAGTTTATTAATGGAATGCTTGAAAATGAGTTTCAATGGAAGATATTTGAAGATAAAGACTTAATGTACCCTGTAAGTAAAAATATCGAAGCAGATATTCTAAACCTCGAGGCAAACCAGGGCTTAGACGAAAAGAGCATTGAAATGAAGAAATACTTTTTGGATCAGGTTAAGAATGGTAATCGTCAGTTTGCTATAACTCAATCCTATAAAGAAAATCAACTGAGAGAAATGTTTATTAAGGACTTCAGTCAATTTATTTTTGGAGACAAATCATATTCAGACACTGAGTTATCTATAGAACTTCAGAAGCTAGAGGATAAATATAACATATTTCTAAGCGAGTAGATGCTTTTCATTTTGGGGGTAAGCCATGTTAGAGAAACTAAAAAAGCTAAAAATTAACGCCTTCATAGTGCCCAGCCTGCTGGGCTTTTCTATACTATACCTGATACCCTTTCTATGGGGTATCAGGTATAGCTTCAGTAGAAGTGGCTTCGACAGCACCTTTGTTGGCTTTGCAAACTACAGCGAGGTATTGTCCAGCGGAGCATTTAGGTTAGCCTTAAAGAATACAGGCATATTCATGGGCGTTGCAATACCCCTCCTTATGCTGTTATCCTTTATCCTGGCTTTAGCTATTTATGAGTTGAAGCCTCCAAAGTTTGTATACCTCTTTATGATGCTGCCTATAGCTATACCCTCTGCCGCTGCGGCAGGCTTCTTTCGAAAGCTAATTGGTACAGGAGCCTTCAGCCTTATGAATTCTGATTATGCTATGCTTGGCGTAATACTGATTTTTATATGGAAAAACACGGGCTACAACTTGATTATCAATATGGCAGGACTGCTGCAGCTAGATACCTCTGTAATAGAGGCTTCTAAAATAGATGGGGCGACTTATTTGCAAAGGCTACGTCACATCATAATGCCCTTATGCATTCCTACCACTGTATTTGCTGGCATTGTAACCATAATTAATTCCTTTAAGGTATTTAAGGATGTATATGTTCTTCAGGGCAGTTATCCCAATCCCAGCATATATATGCTGCAACATTATATGAATAATAAGTTTAACGATCTGCAATATGAAAAACTGACATCTGGAGCTTATATATTTGCCTTGGTTATATTTGCTTTTGCATTTTTGCTATTCTATCTGGATAAAAGCTATTCCAAAAGAGTAGGTGATAGCTTATGAAAAAGGTACTTATCATTATTCTAATTGTAATTTCTCTATTATATGTTTTCCCTATTGCATACACCTTCACAAATTCCTTTATGGATGATAAGCAGATAAACAGCTATTATATAGAAACAGTACCTAACCAATTTAATTTACAGCAGTATTATAGCTTAGCTTTGGATAAAGGCGAATACTTTAAATTTTTCTTAAACTCTATAAAACTCACTGGGATAATAATTATCGGTCAAATAGGGATTGGAATATTCGCAGCTTTTGCTCTGGCTAAGTTGAAGTTCCCAGGAAACAATATAATATTTGCAGTTTATATATTAGCTGTATTACTACCTTTTCAGGTTACTCTTGTACCGAACTATCTTGTATTTGATAAGCTGGAAAGGCTCTTCGAGATTCAGCTTTTGGATACCCACTTAGCCATTATATTGCCGGGGATATTTTCTTCTTTTGGTATCTTTCTTATGCGCCAGTTTATCAGGGGCATTCCAAATGAAATCATAGAAGCAGCAAGGGTGGATGGAGCGAGCTATATTGGAGTACTCTTCAAAATAGTACTGCCTGTAATAAAGCCGGCGATATATTCCCTTGTAATTTTGACCTTTATAGATAATTGGAACCTTATAGAGCAATCAATCATTTTTTTGGATACACCTAAGAAGCTTCCTCTGTCAGTATTTTTGGAGACTATATACCATGAGGAGTATAAGGTGTTTTTTGCAGGAGCGGTGCTCTATATTGTGCCAGCTTTAATTATGCTTGTAAAAGGTGAGAAGTATTTAAAGGAAGGCTTGATAATGGGAGGTTTAGGGAATGAAAAGTAATATAGTTATGAAGGTAAGAAATATAGGAATTGGGTTCTTTGTATTAGTCTTTATAATGGGTTTCTTCTCAAAATCTATAGTAAATCTATTCCTTCCAAAGGTAATAGTGGAAAATGCTATAGATGGTTTGGTAGAGAGAACTCTTAATATTGAAGGCGTAATTAAGGCAAAGAAAAGCTTCAGGGTAAGGCTGGGTGGTGATGTAATAGTAGAGGAATACTTTGTAAAAACCGGTGATGTTGTAGAGGTAGGGAAGCCTCTCTTTAGAATAGATAAGAGCTATGGAATTAAGGGCAACAGCTCAGCAGTAGAAATGCTAAAGTTACAGATAGAGGCTAAGCGCTTAAGATTCGATAATTTAAGACAAATTAGCTATGAAGTCGATGAGAAAAACATTGCAGCAATGGAGCGCAGCCTTGATAGGAGTAAAGAAGATCTTGCAAAACAACAGGAGCTCTTTATGGCAGGGGTTATAGCCAAGCAGGAACTGGAAGCTTGTGAGGCTAATTTAGAACAACAAATGTTTGATATTGAGGTCTCAAAGCTACAGCTTCAGGAGAAAAAGAAAAATGATGGAGCCAATCTAAAAGAGCTGAGTAATGAAATAAAAAATGATGAACTTCAAATGGTTGAATTACAGATGCAGAAGGGGTTTTATGGCAGTGTGGATAATGAAGGCATATATTATAGCCTTGCAGAAGGCGTAATCTCTGACCTTGCAGATATTCAGAGCATAATTCCCGGTGATGCAGTAATCGTTGAAATAGCTGATATATCGCAGAGTGATGCCCTTATATATACTGCAAATATTACCGAAGAAGATTATGATTTCGTAAAGTCTGCTGGAAGCATTGAGATAATAGATGAGGGGGTCAAGGATAGGGTATACCTTAAGATAACTTCTATAAATAAACTCAATGACACCGGCATGTACCAGGTTGAGGCCTCCATTGGGGATAAAAGCAAAGAAAAGATTAATATTGGCCAAAAGCTAAAGGGTGCAATCAAACAAAGGTTTATACTGGAGGGACACAATAAAGTACCAAAGGCAGCAGTTATAAACTTTGAAGGGTATAAGGAAGGCAGCAATGGTACTGTATACCTACTTGAGGAAAATGAAGGGGTATTAGGCATGGAATATAGGGCCAAGGAAATGAAGATAAAAATACTAGCAGCAGGTGACAATGAAGTGGTGGTGTCTGGCTTAGAGAACATTGAAGAACCGAGGGTTATTATAAATCTGTCTTATAAAATCAACAATGGAGCGAAGGTGTTCCTATGGCAGTAAGAAAAGCTACTGTAGGCATTCTTTTTATTGCACTAATGCTTTCTAGCTATTTGTACCTTATAAACAAATATAATATCCATACAGTTGAATATGCCTTTGAGGGAGATATATCCTATATGCAGTTTGAGGATTTAAGAAAATCTACGAAGGCAGTGGTTAAGAAGACTTCAGCAGATAAGGAATTGATTTGTGTTCTAAACTATATTGGAAGCTATAAGGGCAATAGACTCATTATGACAACAGGCTATGATAACTTAATTAGTAGTATTCCCATGGTAAAAGGAAACTTTATAGGTGACATTCAAGTTAGAGAAGCTGTCTTAGGGGATAAAGCAGCTGACAGGCTATTTAGCAGCATTGATGTGGTTGGGCAGATAATAAGTATAAGCAGGCAAAAGTATAAAATAGTTGGAGTTATAAAGAACAGCGAGGATATCTATATAACATTCGATGAAGGCAGTAATATAAGCTGGAGCAAGAAGAATATAAAGTTTATTATAGAGAATCAAAAGTATTTATACCTTTATACCGAAATGCTAGAGGGGAAACTAAGAATTTTAAACCTTGATATACTAGCGAGAGTCATATATAAACAAGCAGCATATTTGTATATTAATATAATGCTTGTTATCATTATTCTGTTTCTTATAAAAACAATGAAAAAGCAGACTCTCAAGACAATAAAAGCTGTGAAAGAAACTTATATTGGATATAAAGAGCAGAGTAGGCATATAGAAATCATCCAATACTTAAAAATACACGTATATACTATTTTTCGTATTATTTTAGAACTATCTATATCTGCCATTTATATGACGACTATAATAAGGTGCATCCTTTTTTTAAAGATCCCCCCCACTGCTATTCCTAATAACTTATTTTCATTATCAAGCTATGTGGAGGTCGCTAAACTAAATGTCCATTATTATTTCCAAAGGTTAAATTATGGTATTAGTGGAATAACACAGGACAGCCATATCATTAATCTATCTATTCTATTAGCCTTAATTGGCGCACAATTCTATATAAACAAGAACAGACAAAATCAAGAGAAAAGTAAAATTGACGGTCAATGAAATCTTCCAGTTAATTTTACATGTAAACTTTAATTTTAAAAAACTTTATACTTGTAAGTATTGAATAATTATGTTACTTTTAAAATACCTAGGAGGTGAAATGATGAACACGTTTTCAGTTAACAATGTATTGGATAGAATACAAAACTTCGTTGCTCGTATTTCAGCAAAGAAAGCTGCCCAAGGGGGAAGTCTATCCAAAATTATATATTGTTAGCTTTGCAGATGGATCATCATTTTTTAATAGAGGTTATTAATACCCGGGTGATTTTCTGCCCGGGTTTTGTTATATAAAAGTATATATAAGCTTTTTTATCCTGGGCAGAAGAATAGATCTATCTGCCCAGTTTTTGTGCCCGGGGCTATCTATATAAAAGCACCAAACACTTTACGTAAGGAATAACTTGCTGAAGTAAAGCTTCATTACCCATAAGGAATACCCCCGAGGAAACTTGCTTTGTAGAACCTCAGCGCTTCAGCCCACAAAGTAAGTTTCCGATGCTATTGAAGCTAATTCGTTCCTTATGAAAAGAATATAATGCTAGATTATGAGAAGATAACAGCCAAATAAATATAAACTATAGCATACAGCGTATAAAGAGGAGAGTGATCATTATGATAAGTTTTTCAGTAAATGAATTAAATAAATACTACGGAGTAAATCACGTTTTAAAAGGCCTAAGCTTTGAAATATTCGAAGGTGAAAAGGTAGGGTTACTTGGCAAGAATGGCGCTGGGAAATCTACATTGTTTAAGATACTGGCAGGAATAGAAGGGTATGAAAACGGAAGTGTTTCAATACCAAATGGCGTTAAGGTAGGAGTACTAGATCAAATACCGGAATACCCTGATCATTATTTGGTTATAGATGTTCTCATGACTGCCTTTGAAAAGCATTTGTCGCTTAAGCAGGAAATGAACAAGCTGGAACATGAAATGGCGCATAATTATGATGAAAAGATTATGAAGCGTTATGGAGAAATCCAATCAAGCTTTGAGGCTTTGGGTGGATACACAATCGAAAGTGAAGTGGCGAAGGTGTGTAATGGACTGCAAATAAGCCCAGATATGCAGCTACGCGAGTTTAAGCTGCTTAGCGGTGGTGAGAAGACCAAAATTAACTTAGGCAGGATATTACTGAAGAATACCAATGTGTTGCTTTTGGATGAACCTACCAATCATTTGGATATATCATCTACTGAGTGGATAGAGGAGTTCCTCAAGCAATACAAAGGAACGGTTATTATTATATCTCATGACAGATATTTCCTGGACAATGTTGTGACTCGTATTGCTGAGATTGTTGAGGGTAAGATAGAACTATATCAAGGCAATTACAGCTATTATGTAGTTGAGAAGGAAGAGCGATATATACAGCAAATGAATCAGTATCAACAGGAACAAAAGAAAATTCAACAGCTAGAGCTAGCAGCACGGAGAATGCATGAATGGGCTAACAATGCTGATAATCCTGCCATGCATAGAAAAGCTTTTGCAATTGAAAAGAGAATTGAGAGAATGGAAAATACAGATAAGCCTCTGAGAGAAAAAGCTATTACGGCTACTTTTAATGAGGAAAGCTTCTCTGGTAAAGAAATAGCAGTGTTTAAGGACATATCAAAAGTATATGGCGAAAATAAGGTTCTCGAGAATATAAACATGACATTATACAGAGGCGACAGAATAGCCTTATTAGGGAAAAATGGCTCTGGTAAAACTACACTTCTTAGAATTGTTACAGGTGAGGAACAGCCAGATACAGGAATTGCGAAGCTGGGAGAAAGTATAAAATATGCACTGCTACAGCAAAACATTGTATTTGAGAAACCAGAGAAAACAGTTTTGGATACCATCAGATATGATTTTGAGTTAAGCGATCACGCAGCAAGAAATATGCTGGCAGCATATAAGTTCAGAGGCAACGATGTATTTAAGAAGGTGGAGAGTCTGTCAGGGGGAGAGCGGACCAGATTAAGACTTTGTCTTTTGATGCAAAAGGACGTCAATATGCTGATACTTGATGAACCCACCAATCACTTAGATATTGCATCAAGAGAATGGATAGAGGAATGTGTTGAGAACTTTGAAGGTACCATATTATTTGTATCCCACGATAGATATTTCATCAGCCGATTCGCTGATAAGATATGGGAGCTGGAGGATGGCAAGATTAGCATATTCAATGGCACCTACGAGGAATACAGAGAATGCAAGGAAAGAGCTATAAAGGCGAATATTGAAAAGCCCTTGGTCAAGGAAAAGCCAAAAGTTCAAATCAAACAAATTAAGGACGACACACAGCAAATTGAGAAGAAAAAACTTAAGCTGGAAAATGACATATCTGAGCTGGAAACAAATATTAAAGCTATAGGATTGGAGCTAGAGCATACGGGCTCTGACTATAAGAAGCTGCAAGAGCTGCTTAATCAAAAAGAGGAAATGACGCTTAAATTGGAAGCGTTATATCAAGATTGGGTTAATTATTAGAAAATGTGTAGGGGCAGCTGCCTACAGCTGACCGTTATGTTGATGCATTTGTAAGGGGACGCTGTGGGCAGCGTCCCCTACATTTATAATAGGCTATAATAATTCTTTGATACAGTTAACTGTATAGTCAATATCTTCTCTAGTCACATCATTGTTTGTTACAAATCTTAATTCTCCTCTATATGCACCATTTGCTTTGATACCCTTTTGATAAAGTGCATCAATAAATTCTGCATCGGACATTTTGAGGTTATCTATTGTAAAAAACACCATATTTATATGTATGCTGTCCATGTCAACCTTTACACCAGGAAGTTCAGCCAGCTTGTTTGCTAAATATTTGGCATTGTCATGGTCAATATGCAGCCTTTTTGTCATGTCTTGGAGTGCTATCAAGCCTGCAGCCGCCAATATGCCTGATTGTCTCATGCCTCCGCCTATTAGCTTGCGGTTTTTTTTCGCTTTTGCTATGAAGCTTTTGCTGCCGGCAACCATAGAACCTACTGGGGCACATAGACCCTTGGAAAGACAGAACATTACAGTATCTGTATAAGCAGCAATCTCTTTTGCTTCAACATTAAGATATTCAGCAGCATTAAATATTCTTGCACCGTCTAAATGCACAGAAAGATTATGTTTCTTAGCTATATCATATATTTGCTTCATGGTTTCTAAGGGAACTACTCTTCCGTTGGACAAAGCATTCTCCATACAAATAAGTGATGTATCTGGATGGTGAATGTCCTCTTCTCTGATTGCAGCTTCAACATCCTGGGGCTGCATCACGCTGTTTATGCCTCGTACAGTTTTTAGGTTTACGCCTGATAGAACTGCAACTGCGCCAACCTCATGGACTACGATATGGGAGTTTTCCTCAACTATAATTTCGTCGCCTCTTCTAGTATGAGTCATAACGGCAAGTTGATTGCCCATGGTACCGCTAGGTACAAACATAGCAGCTTCCTTGCCCATTAAATTGGCAGCTAGGGCTTCAAGCTGGGTAACTGTAGGATCATCGCCATATACATCATCGCCAACGTTTGCCTCCGCCATGGCTTTTCTCATTTGCTCTGTAGGCATTGTTACAGTGTCGCTTCTAAAGTCAATATAACGCAAATTATTCCCCCTCCTCAATTAAAATTCATTCAAATATTATTATACAATAGGCGTTAAAAGATGTCATATAAATTAACTGTGATAATAAAGTATTATAAAGAGGCATAAATGTTGCGGTGAGGCAACTTAGACAGGATTATTATATAAGCTATGCAAATCAATAGGGCGGTGAAGAACATGAAGTTGTTAATTGTAAAAAAAACCTTTGTTTTGTTTCTTGGAATTATCATACTCGCACTTTTCCTGGTATCTGTAGATTTTACCTTTGGTCCTATCGCTGCAACCTTCAAGAATAGTATGGAATATCAAAAGGCGGAAAGGCAGCCACTAAAGAAATATAGCGCATTACAAGGAGAGTTTGAATTTTACTTACCTACAGATTGGACGACAATGGAAGAGGCCTTCAGTGGTGGAGAAATTATATATCATATCTCCTTTACATCAAAGGATAAAAAGATTCATGGCTTTGTACAGGTATGGGATATTAATAAGCCTTTAAAACAGTTTATTGATGAGTCAAAACAAGCAGCTGTGGGGGTCATCGATTTTAAGTATTACAGGGTAAAGGAAATAACTATAAATAACAATAAGGGATATCTCTTAGATTACAGTAGAAAGGACAATAATGATAAGTACATAAAATCTTATGAAACATTTGTTGAGGGCACAAATGGCAGAATATATAGAGCTAGTTTCTTTGTTCAGGAGCAAGATTGGAAGCAGAACTATCTAATTTTGTTTAATAGAATAACAAGGTCCTTTGAAATAAAGAAGTAAGAATGGTTTTGTCGAAGGGTGGTTGTAGCTCGAAAACACGATTTCGACATTGTGTAGCTTTGTCGTCTTATGGACGAAATATTAATTATATTTCCAGGGAAATTACGACAAAAGCCTTGGACTGATTCGACAGAGTGCGAAATATAAAATATTATAGGGAGCGGCTTAAAAGCTGCTCCCTATAATATTTTGTTATTCCTTCAAATCCCAAATAGGAACATTCAGTGTTGTATGGGTATCAAGTAACGTAATATCGACGTTATCCTTGACTGGATCAATATTGTCTATCCATACGGGACTGTTTCTATAGAACACATCTATTTTGCTAGCTGAATTGAAAATTTCTTCTGCACGTTTTAGCTTCATAAAACCAACTCCCTTTCGTAATAGTAATATTATCCATAGCATTAAAAATAATATACATTTTATAAATACAAAATAATTTATTCGTAATTATACAATAATAATATATAATACAGTTATGACTAAAATTTGGAGAAACAGAAATGTTGTGAAAAGACATTGGAGGAGTATATGAGTAAAATAGAATTAACAGCACCCTGTAATTTTGCGCTGGAAGCGGTGCTAGCTAGGGAAATAAGAGATTTGGGCTATGAAACTACATTGGTAGAAGATGGCAGAGTTAATTTTGAAACCGACGAGTATGGAATATGTATGGCAAACCTTTGGTTAAGGACAGCAGAGAGAATACTTATTAAGGTAGGAGAGTTTCATGCGGAAACCTATGATGAGCTTTTTGAAAGCACTAAAAAGCTTCCATGGCATAAATGGATTCCTAGGGATGCAGAATTTCCAGTAGCTAAGGCTTCCTCAATCAAATCAAAGCTTTTTAGTGCCTCAGATATTCAATCTATAGTAAAAAAAGCTATAGTAGAAAGCATGAAACAAAAGCATAAGCTGGACTGGTTTCCTGAAAAAGGACCTAAATATCCGATCCATGTATTTATAAATAAGGACAAGGTTGTTTTGTACATAGATACTACAGGCTATGCACTTCATAAAAGAGGCTATAGAGAATTAGCAAACGAAGCACCAATCAAGGAAACCTTGGCAGCAGCCATGGTACTGCTTACTCCTTGGAGAGAAGATAGGGTACTAGTTGATCCCTTCTGCGGATCTGGTACTATACTGATAGAAGCAGCTTTAATAGGTCTAAATATGGCACCAGGACTAAATAGAAGTTTTACTGCTGAAGAGTGGGATATTACACCTAAGGATATGTGGGAAAAAGCTAGGGAAGATGCCAGAGCTAACATTAGGACAGATGTATCAATGACAATTCAAGGCTATGATATTGATGAGCAGTCCCTCAAAGTAGCTCGCAGTAATGCAAAACTCGCAGGGGTGGAGAATCAGATACACTTCCAAAAGAGAGACGTAAGGGAATTTAGCAGTAATGACAAGTATGGATTTGTTGTCACAAATCCACCTTATGGCGAACGGATGGAGGATGCAAAATCTGTTGAGCATTTATATAAGGACATGGGCAAGGTAATGAAAAGGCTTGAGACATGGAGCTTTTATATCATTACAGCCCATGAAGGCTTTGAAAAATTATTTGGTAGAAGGGCAGATAAAAAGCGTAAGCTTTATAACGGCATGATGAAGACTGACTTTTATCAGTTTTATGGACCTAAGCCACCAAGAGCTCCAAGAGAAGAAAAGCCAGAAGAAAATATTGAATAATATAAGGAGGGGTAGCTGCTCACAGCTACCCTTTTTACATGCCTAAAAAAATATTTAATATAATAGAAACAAACTGTGCTTGTTTTACGTATATACTATTAGTATAATAAAGAGCTGAATTTACAGATATTAATCTTTATATATTCGAATAAAAAATAGGAGCTGATTTTATTGAGTCGTCGAAGATTTGACAGCGATTTTAATGGACCAAGAGGCTATAGAGGTCCTGCGGGACTTTTTGGACTGGTTTTTTCCCTAGCTTCATTGGGAATTAGAATTGCATTTGAAGTATTAGGCATGGTGATAGATGTTTTATCCAGTTTTACAGGAAATAAAACCATAAATAATAATGAGCCGCCGCGCCAAGAAAATAAGCAGCAGGATTATAGGCAGCAAGAGACCAAGCAACAAGCTCAAACAGCTTCTTCTAGTTCGGCAAAAACTGAAGATCATACAAGTGCAAAGAAAGAAAAGCAAAGTACAATAAAAAAAGAACAGGTTAAAGAGACTTTTAATCAAAACAAGGAAGAGCATACCTCTGATTGGAATGTATTGCTTTTCGTACTTACACTAATACCTGTTATAATCACATTATCCATGAAGAGACTTGATTTGACTGGATTAGTGGTACTTGCTGGAACTATTTTGATAGTTCTTTACAATATTGCTAGAAATTCAGTTATAAAATCAAAAAAGAAAAAGGCAAATGTAGTGCAGGACGATAAGAAAGAAGATACAGAAGCAGAGAGAGTTATAAAGGAAGCCTTCGATAAAGTTTATGCAATAAGGAAAGAGTTGTTTAGAATTTCAAAGGTGGAAGTAAAAGAACAGCTAGAAGGCTTGTGTACCATGGCTGAAACGATTATTGGAGAAGTCAGGGCGAACCCGGAATGCATGAATTCAGTTAGAAAGTTCTTCTATTACTACTTAGATGCATTTAATGAAGTATTTGAAAAATATATTAAACTTTCAAGTTTCAGTGCTTCCTCATCTGAAGTTGAGAAGCTTTTAATAGAAACTGAAAAGTCCTTTGAGAATATGGAAGAGATTTTTAAAGATTTGTGTGAAAACATGTTAGAAAAGGATATGTTAAATCTTAAAGCTACTATCAATGTTATAAAAAATAGCAATTACAGTAATTAATAGAGTAAATCTAAAACCAGGAACTAGCTTAAGCTAGCTTCCTGGTTTTTCTTCGTCTTAGCAGAATTTTTATAGAGAAAATTACGCTCATAATTGTAGGAATTAAGAAAAAGTTAATGAGAGAGAAATACACATATATATTTAGGTATCTAAATAACACGAAAAGATTATCAGCTACCATATAGGAAATAAAAAACACCAGTATCGTAATAACTATTATATTTGTATTGCTATGAATCTTTAACCATGAAAGTACACGAAGAAGAGCATAAAAGGCTATGACATATTTTAAATACCACCCCCCTAGTATTTGAAGCATTACGTATAGCTCTCCGCTTTCCAGAAATCTCAGATATTGTACCAACTGAGTCTGCAACAGCTTTGGATAGGCCATGGTCTTTAAATATTCAATTTCAAAGGAGCTTATAACACCGATAATTGCAACGATTTCCATCTGGGCTATAATTAACATGCCTATCAGTGAATGTTTTATAAGCTTTTTATTATCCTTTATTTCAGGTAGATAGGGTAATGCTATAGAAATAGTTGCAAATAATGCAAGTATTTCAAGTACTGCAATTAAAAAACTGCCGCTGACACCATTTTCAAAAACGGGGAATAATAAGTCATATCTTTTATATTTTTGTGTTAGCATTGCCAAATTGATACCTGCTACACATATGAGCACAATACCAATCATGGTTACTGTTACTATTGCGACTTTATCACGGCCTACGGTATAGGCGGCGGGTATTACAAAGAATAATAAAAAGAACCAACTAGGAGTATCTAATAGCATATTGGTATGCATGGAATTGCTTTCAACTGAGGCACTTTCTATTAAGGTCATAAATAAGGTTAATGCGAAAAATATTATAAAAAATGTACCAAGGGGCTTTCCTACTGCTTGTGTATATAAATCATATAGATTATAGCATTTTAATCTTTTACAAGTACTTAGTATAAAAAGAAAATATGCCACAAATATCACAGTGGCAATTATACTGGCTACCCAGCTGTCTCTTCCACCATTTCTTATAAAAACAGTTGGATACGTTTTCATTGATACGATTGCAGCGCCCATTAGTAAGAATGCAAAATGCTTTGATGTAAATTTATCCATGTGTTGTCCTTCCATATTTATCTAAGTTTATTCAATCTTACTATGATTGACAGCATTATGAATAATATTCAGCGCGAATACAGAAAATTATACTGGTGATGAATATGCATGATGAGAAAATACAAGCTATAAAAGAACGACTAAAAAATAATTTTGATATTGTATATAGAGAGCTGCAGACAAGTAGGGGAACAATTCATGTTGTTTTCGATGGAATAATGTGTGACAGCAGTTTTATAAGTGATTTTATATTGCGGCCATTGATGTCATATAAGGATGTAGGAGATAATATTGAGAAAATTATTGGAGAGATTCTACCTGCAAAGACTATAGTTTTTGCAGAATCTATAGATGTTGCAATAGTAAAAATACTATCTGGTGATGCAATGCTTCTATTTCCAGGGATAGATAAGATTATTACCTGCGATGCAAAGGGATACAATATTAGAGGCATTGGAGTGCCGACTGCTGAGACTGTATTAAAAGGACCACGAGAAGGCTTTAGTGAGGATGTAATAACCAATGTTACTCAAATAAGACGGCGAATTAAGGACCCCATGTTAAAGTTTGAGCCATTTCAGCTAGGTGAGAAATCTAATACCCTTGTGCTTTTATGTTATGTTGAAGGCTATACACCTAAACTATTAGTAGATTTAGTAAGGAGATCACTTAGTGAAATCAAGGAGGATTATGTTTTAAGCAGTAACTTTATTGAGGAAAAGTTAAAGGCAAAGCATACTATTTTTGATACCATAGGGTACACTGAAAAACCTGATACCGCGGCAAGTAAACTTACAGAAGGCAGATTGGTAGTTTTGGTAGATGGAACACCTATCGCAGTAACTTTGCCTCATTTCTTTGTAGAGATATTTCAAACGCCGGATGACTACTATTTAAACAAGTATATTGCTAATATAGCAAGATTATTAAGATGGATAGCTTTTGCAATCGCTACTCTTTTGCCGGGGTTCTATATTGCACTGGTTTGTTATCATACAAATCTAGTACCTACCATATTTGTCTTCAGATTTGCAGCTGGCAGAGCGGGCATACCCTTCCCTACCTCTGTTGAAGTAGTAATGTTGTTTTTATTCTTTATGCTGATCAGAGAAGGCAGCGTAAGACTACCGCAGCCCTTAGGTTCATCCATAAGTATAGTTGGTGCATTGATACTGGGAGACGCGCTTGTGCAATCTGCCTTGGCATCTAATATAACACTTATTGTAATTGCTTTGAGCTCGATTTGCTCTTTTTTAGTACCTAAGACCTATGGGGCAATATCACTTTGGAATTTCATTATAATTGTTTTTTCATCTTTAATTGGATTACCCGGGTTTTACGTAAGTTTTATCTTGATGGTTTCACATATTGCCGGGCTAGACAGTTGTGGATATCCTTATTTGTATCCCCTCGGAACATTAAGGATATTGAATCTAAGAGATACAATTTTAAGGGATGATTTAGATAAGGTATCTAATAATATCTTTGAAAGAAATGAGGATGCATGGAAATGAAAAGAAGAATGCTGACAGGTATAGTAGCATTATGCATACTTTTATCAGGTTGTTTCAGTTATAAAGACATTAACAAACTGTTAATTGTTGTTACAACAGTAGTAGATGTAGATGAAAATGATAATATTATTTTATATTTAGAAGTTTTTAAGCCTTTTAGAAGTGAGCACACTGCGGGTGGAAAGGGACAGAGATTAGTATATAAGGGGAAAGGTCCCACTATACTAGAGGTAATTAGAGATTTGAATTTAGGTACCAGTCAAAAGCTGAACTTCACTCAAAACAAAACACTTATATTCACAAAAAGAGCAGCTGAAAAAGGGTTGGACTATTTTATAGACTTTCTAAATCGTGATCAAGAATTTGTCCTGAGGCAATATATGTATATATATGAACAAGATCCCGAGGAGCTTATCAATACAAATCTTAAAGAGGAAGAATATATAGGTATATATTTATTTGAAATACCTATAAATCAAGCTGCTTCTGCAAAAAGAAATGTCACAAGATTGGATGACTATCTGAATAATAGACTAAAAGGAAATCAAGTTAATGTTATTCCTGTATTGTTATTAAGTAAAACACATTTGGACTCACAGCTAAGGATGCATGCAACAGCGATTATTAAGGACGATAAGTATATAGGAGAAATGACTTTTGATGAAACGGCAATATATAACTTAATGACAGGTCCTCTGAGAGCAGGTACAATAGTAATACCCTTTGGTAAAGATAATAGGGTAACTTTAGAAATAGTAGGCTCTAAAATGAAGGATAAAGTAGAATATGATGGAGAAACAGTGCATTTAACAAAAAACATAGAAATTAGGACGACTTTTGCTGAAACACAAAAGCCTATAGAATTACTGCAGCCAGATGTTCGTTCGGAAATTTTAAAAATAGCTGAAGCTGCAGTAAAAATAAAAGTTCTACATCTCTTTGAAATGTGGAAAGAAAAAGAAATAGATATATTTATGACAATGAATAAATTTGAATCAGAATATCCTAAAGAAAAACCTGATGTTAATGATATAATTGAAATAACGGAGCTTAAAGTTAATCTAAATATAACAATGGAAGGAAGCACTGATGTTTTGGATTATGTAGATTAAGAAGTACCAATAAAATTTATATTACCTTTGTTTTTCTGACAGAAATTTTTATAAAAAGAGCAGCCTGCCATCATATAGATGTGGCAAGCTGCCCAAGTTTTGATTTGTTTGTTCAAAAGAAGATTTTTATAAAATTCATATTTATTTTAAGTTACGTCTTTTAACAATTACCTTTGGTGTTAGATATTTAATTGTTCTGTGGGACTTCAATAGCTCCATTGCAGCAAAGCCTGCAATAATAGGAAGTGCGATGTATATCCAAAGACGCATGCTTTTGGCAAAATTCAGTATTAGGGCTTCAATTAAAAGAACTATTGCCCATATGAATGCATTTGTATTTCTAGAGCTCATTCTTACGCCTCCTTTACATTTATGGTTTTAGTATATCAGAAATTAAATTCATATGCACCATGAATGTATTTGTATCGACAAAAAAATGTATAATAAAACTATAAATAAAAATAAGGAGTGATTTGCTTGAAAAAAGGATTACTGTATAAGAGTTTGATATTGATATTTGCTATACTAATAATAACTTCTACAGCTTTGGGTTGTACACCAGCACCAATACCTACGCCAACACCAACCCCTACCCCGACCCCCGTACCCACTGAAGAAGTAGATATAAGCACCTATATGCCTATGAAGCTAGGCTACACATGGGAATATGAGGGTGAGGGAAATGAGTATGCTTCATACACTTCAAAGATAGAATTTGGTGAAAATAATCGGTTCCAAGAGGCTCAGGACAACGGAGGCACATTAATGGCCAACATCTATGAAGTAAAAGATGACAGCATAGTACATGTGTATCAAATGGGAGAAAATTACGAACATAAAAATCTATTAAAGGAAAAGAATAATCTTAATGATGTAATCTTAAAGCTTCCTCTGCAAGCAGGAAATAAGTGGGTTAGTGAAGAAAATTCCTATGAAATTATAGATACCAAAGCTACGATTACTGTCCCTTATGGTACTTTTACTGATTGTGTTGTGGTTAAGCGCACCTATAAAGACGGCAGTGAAAGTTTTATGCATTATAAAGAAGGCATCGGTCTGCTTCAATCAGAATTCAGGTCAGGAGATTTTAAGGTTTTTTCTAGATTGAAGAATTTTACTAGTGTATAAATATATTTAAAATGAAGGTATATGCGTCAAATGGCATATACCTTCATTTTATTTTGGGGACTGCACACAATTTTTTTATCACTCTCTTTTGTATTAACCACCAAGTTTGTGGAAATAATTTATATAAATAAATGGACAAGGTGGTAAAAATGAAAAGGTTTATAGTTTTAATAGTGTTTATTTGCATTATAAGTGCTAGTTGTGTAAATAGACCAGCAGATGACCAAGAAGTAAGTATACCGATAAAGACTCAGAATTATATTGCAAGGTTTGAAGATAATGTAAGCCTATACAGAGACTTCGGGGATAAATTAATCATTCAAAAAGAACAAGAAAAAGGCTTTGAACTATTCAGTGTTGATATAAATGAAGCTATTCTGAGCTTTGATTACACCGTGACTCCCCTGGATAATCAACTCTATTATAAAAAACTTGATGTAGATAATATATTGAAGGTAAAACAATTAGGGAATAGTGAAGAGGACAATGTCCTAATACTAGAAGGGAAGATTATAAGGAATATCGCAAAGTATATAGGGTATTCAGAGTCTGCTTTGGTTTCTACTTCTCCTAGCCAAAAATATATATTATATTGCACAGTGGGGGATATTTTAAACCATTATAGACTTCAGCTTTATAATAGGGAAACTAATAAAACAATGTTATTGGATGACACTGTAAGTGATGCAGTCTTAGATGATATGCAGGGAAACTTATTATGGTCTCCAAACGAAGCTTATTTAGCAGTAGCTAATAAGCAGATATATAATGTGCAAGACGGAAAGCTGGTAAGCGAGATAAATGCAGAAAGCATGATATGGTCGGCAGGTGGTAGCAAACTGGCATACATTAAGTCAGAGAATGGTATGGGAAAATCTATTTGTATTTTAGATGCAAAAGCAGCAGAAATAGAAGAGGTTTTTATTGTTAATCAAGGGGAGTATCTGTCTGGATATATTGTTTGGAATGAAAACGAAACAAAGATGGCTATTGCAACTGCTTCAATCGATGCAAAGGAAAGCATAAGTCCTTATAAGGCAATATATAGTCTTGACCTGCCAGCAAAGGAAGCTGTAAGAATTGATACGGCACTTAAATTGGATATGGAGCAGGTATCAAAGTTAGAAAATATGCATTATAATTCATCAGGAAATCTACTTGCCTTGACTATGGTTGATAATTTAGGCAGTTATTTATATGTGTACAATGTAGATACAAGTGAGTGGCAATTCTTTTTAGGAATAGAGTATCTTCATTATGAAAACAATGAAGATTATATCTGTAGTGTAAGAAATCGATTATATTTTGTGCAAGGTCAGGAAATAATTGAATTGGATGAACATATGAATTTTAAGCAAATACATAAGTCAAAGGACGCTCTTGAAGATATATATTTATCTAAGGATGGCAGTTCTATGATCATTGTTGAAAGGCAAGAAGGTAGAATGATTCTTAGACAAATTAAAAATTTCTCAAGTAAAAGCATGTAGATATACATGCTTTTACTTGATAGGCTCGCAGTGTCTGACCATTAGAAGCGATTGTGCTTGTACCGTGTACATTGCATAGAAAATGTATGTATTATTTGCACAAACCTATTTTTAAATAAAATAATTGGTGGTATAATATTAATGGATAATAACGATAGCACTTTGACCAAAATATAAGTATATTAAAGAATCAGGAGGATTTTAAATGAAAAAAATATTAATTACAGGTGCCTTAGGACAGATTGGTACAGAGCTTACAATGTACTTAAGAGAGCATTATGGAAATGACAACGTTGTAGCAAGTAACAGAAGCCAGCATGGTGATGCAGTTATTCTTGAATCAGGTCCCTTTGAATTACTTGATGTTGTTGATGCAAAAGGTGTTGCAGAGGTTTGTAAAAAGCATAATGTAAACCAAATTATACACTTAGCAGCGCTTCTATCAGCTACTGCTGAGAAGAATCCACAATTGGCTTATGATATTAATATGAATGGTACATATAACGTGCTTGAAGTAGCAAGAGAGCAAGGTATAGCAGTATTTACACCTAGCTCAATCGCAGCATTTGGAGCAAGTACTCCGGCTGATAACACACCACAGGACACAATCCAAAGACCTTCAACTATGTACGGCGTAACGAAGGTTGCGGGAGAATTACTTTGTGATTACTACTACAAAAGATTTGGCGTTGATACAAGAGGTGTTAGATTCCCAGGTATCATTTCAAATGGAGTTCTTCCAGGCGGCGGCACTACAGATTATGCAGTTCATATTTATTATGAAGCACTTAAGCATAAGAAGTATGCTTCATATATAGGTGCTGGCACATATATGGATATGATGTATATGCATGATGCAATAAAATCAATTCATGACCTAATGGAAGCAAATCCAGATAAGCTTATTCATAGAAATGCATTTAATGTAACAGCAATGAGCTTCGACCCTGAAATGTTGGCTGCTGAAATCAGAAAGCATATTCCAGAGTTTGAGTTAACATATGATGTTGACCCAGTAAGACAGGCAATTGCAAACAGCTGGCCTAACTCCTTAGATGACAGCGCGGCAAGAGCAGAATGGGGCTGGAATCCTAAGTATGACTTAGCATCAATGACTAAAGACATGTTAGAGAAGCTATCAGTTAAGTTAAACATAACTTTATAAAATATATTAAAAGAAGCAAAGGGCGCTAAAACCCATACCCATTAAATTTGATTCTAAAAATGTATTGGGTTTAGTGCTGCATAATAATAAAATAGTGGAGGTAGACAATGAGTATTCATGACTTAGATTTTATAACGGAAAAGCTAAATGAGCTAAAGGAACAAGGCGTATACAGAAAGCTTACAATACTAGGCAGCGCATCAGGCCCAAGATGTATAATCAATGGCAAAAACGTTATCAACCTTTCTTCAAACAACTATCTTGGTTTTGCGAACCATCCAAGATTAAAGGCTGCAGCAATCAAGGGTATAGAGGATTGGGGCGTAGGAGCAGGCGCAGTTAGAACAATAATCGGTAACATGACAATTCACGAGGAATTGGAAGCAAAGCTAGCAAAGTTTAAGCATGTTGAAGCAGTATTAACATTCCAATCCGGCTTTACAGCAAACGCAGGCTGTATACCAGCAGTAACTGAAGCTGGTGACGTTATAATAACTGACGAACTTAACCATGCCAGCATTATAGACGGTTGCCGTTTAAGTAAAGCTGATGTAGTTAGATTTAAGCATAGTGATATGGCGGACCTTGAGAGAGTAATTCTTGAAGTTAAAGATAAATACAAAACTAAGATGATCATTACAGACGGCGTTTTCAGTATGGACGGAGATATTGCGAAGCTTCCTGAAATAGTTGAATTAGCTGAAAAATATGGTTGCATAACCTATGTAGACGATGCTCACTCCAGCGGAGTATTGGGCAGCAATGGACAAGGCTCAGCTCACCACTTTGGTTTATCTGACAGAGTAGACATTCAAATTGGTACTCTTTCAAAAGCTATAGGCGTTGTAGGCGGCTACGTTGCAGGTAGAAGAAACCTTATTGAATGGTTAAATCACAGAGGCAGACCATTCCTATTCAGCACAGCATTGCCACCAGCAGTTGTAATGGCATGTATGGAAGCTGTAGATATTCTTTCAGAAAGCACAGAGCTTACAGATAAGCTTTGGGATAATGCAAAGTATCTAAAGGCAGGTTTAGATAAGCTAGGACTTGATACAGGCAATAGCGAAACTCCAATTACACCAGTAATTGCAGGCGATGCTAAAACTGCAATCGAGCTTAGTAAGAGATTGTTTGAAGAAGGCGTGTTTGCACAAAGCATCGTTTTCCCAACAGTTGCAAAAGACAAAGCAAGAGTAAGAACAATTGTAACAGCTGCACATACGAAGGCAGACTTAGATGAAGCAATAGCAGCATTTGCAAAAGTAGGAAAAGAGTTAGGCTTAATAAAGTAAGATATATAATAAATGAGCATTCCAAAATAATTGGAATGCTCATTTTGTTTTCAAATCCCCCTTTCTATAGTGCCAGGCACCAAAAATGTCAGATTTGCAAATCCTCCATTTTTGGGTGCCTGGCACAGATCTTCCTCTGCGGTGCGAAGCGCCACAGATGGCAGATTCACAAAAGGGAGGATTTGTTTTTATCTAATGCACATGTTTTTTAAATATTATATAATTAGTATATTGATAAATTCTAAGTAAGGATAAGAGTGGCTATGGCAAGTGAACAAATGAAGCTATCGGTACACCAAATGGTGGAGTTCGCCTTGAAATCAGGCAGCCTGGACGACTCCTTTGTCAGCATGAGCAGCAGTAGAGCTGTACAGGGTACAAGAGCTCACCAGAAGCTGCAAAAGCAGAGAAAACAGGAGCTGGGTGATAATTATATAAGTGAGCTTAGTCTAAGCTTTTCTTTAGAAAAGGATGGTATAGACTTTCTGATAGAAGGACGTGCTGATGGAATTATATTAGCTGAGGATATCACCATTGTTGAGGAAATAAAGAGCACATATTGCCCTCTAGAGCATATCGATATGGATTTTAATCTGCTGCACTGGGCTCAGGCTAAGGTTTACGCATATATTTATGCAGTGCAAAACAGCTTGGACTTCATTTCAGTACAGCTTGCTTACTATAATTTAGATAGTGAAGAAGTCAAAGTTATGAATATAAAATTTGAAGCAGAAGAGCTTCGCGACTTTTTCGAGGGGCTAATCAATAAGCTTTGGGATTGGTACAAGTTTATTCAGAGTAACATTGAGAGCAGGAACCAATCTATTTCAAAGCTGCAATTTCCCTTTGAAGGGTATCGAAAGAATCAAAGAGAGTTTGCAGTGGCTGTTTACAAGACTATAAATGAGGGAAGCAGCATATTTGCTCAGGCTCCGACTGGCACAGGGAAGACAATTTCCACCATGTTCCCGGCAGTAAAAGCCTTGGGAGAAGGGCACATATCAAAGATATTCTATCTCACTGCAAAAACAATTACCCGCCAGGTAGCGGAGGATACTATTAAACTGCTTATGCAAAAAGGCTTAAAAGCAAAAAGTGTTATCATAACTGCCAAGGATAAGATATGTTTTGAAAAGGAAAGCAGCTGTAAAGCTGAGGAATGCATTTATGCAAAGGGCTATTTTGATAGGATAGATGATGCTGTCAAAGATATATTGACCAAAGAAGGTGTTCTTAGCGGAGCTGTTATAGAGGAGTATGCGAAAAAGCATGAGGTATGTCCTTTTGAATTTTCTCTGGATTTATCCTTGTGGGTAGATATAATAATCTGCGACTACAACTATGCTTTTGACCCTAGAGCGCATTTAAGAAGGTATTTTGGAGATGGAAACGAAAGCAGCAGTGATAAGCAGTATGCTTTATTGATAGATGAGGCTCATAACTTGGTAGATAGATCGAGATCCATGTATTCTGCCGCCATTAGTAAAAGTGCTATATTAGAGCAAAAAAGATATTTTAAAGATATCAACAAGCATATATATAAAATTCTTACTGAAATAAATAAATATTTTGTAGAATACAAAAAAAGTATGGAAGACAAGGTTCAAGTTACAAAGGAACTGCCAAAGGAACTCTGTAAGCGCCTTAGAAAGTTGGTTACCTATTATGAGGAATTACTGCAGCAAAGCAGTGTAACGCTTAGTGAGGAAGCGCTGCAGCTGTATTTTGATACGTTATTTTTCTTGAAAATTTCAGAGCTTTTCGATGAGCATTTTGTATGTTTAACAGAAAATAATAGGGATTTGACGGTTAAGCTGTACTGTATTGATGCGTCACAGCTTCTGAAGGAAAAGATATTGAAGGCAAAATCTGCTGTGTTTTTCTCTGCTACTTTACTACCTATGCAATATTATGTACATTTATTAGGCGGAGATGACAGCTCCTATACAATGAGAATGGCTTCTTCTTTTCCTAGGAAAAACTTGGGGCTTTGCATAGCTAAAGGCATATCTACAAGATATAAAGACAGGGAAAATAGTATTAAACAGGTGGCAGAGTGTATAAACTCTAGTGTAAAACATAAAAAAGGTAATTATTTGGTTTATTGCTCTTCCTATTTATACATGCAGGACATACTGAAAGTATTTGAAGAATATAATAATGATTATGATATAATTGTGCAAAATCAAGATATGAGCGAAATTCACAAAGAGGAGTTTCTTCAAAGCTTTCAAGGGGATAGAAAGAAGACAATGATTGGTTTTGCAGTCATGGGAGGCATGTTTTCTGAAGGAATAGACCTAACGGGGGACCGTTTATCAGGTGCAATTATTGTTGGTGTAGGCCTGCCGCAGCTTTGCTTGGAGAGAGATGTCATTAAGGATTATTTTGACGAGCAAAAGGGGGTCGGCTTTGACTATGCATATAAGTTCCCGGGCATGAATAAGGTGCAGCAAGCGGCTGGAAGAGTTATTAGAACTGAACAGGACAAAGGAATTGTGGTTCTGATTGATGATAGATTTGACCAAATAGGGTATAAAAAACTGTTTCCAAAGGAATGGGAAGGTCATGTTGTTGCAGGGAATATAAGTAGGTTAGATGAATTTGTTGCTTCTTTTTGGGGGGCATAATATAAGGGGGTAGAAGTAATGTTGCAACAGGAGGTTAAAATCAAATTCTTTGAAAGCTCAGATAAAGAAAATTTAAAGGGATTTGCAAAGGTCATAAACCTACAGGATGAACTGGAGTTAAGTATACCAGAACGAGTATTTGAATATATACTGACACAACCACATCTTAGAGAAAACACCATACTTGCTTACCATAAGGATGAACTGGTCGCTTTTGCAGCTTGCATCAAGAATTCAAAGGACGGCGATGAGGCAAACTTTGAATTGGTCGTACATCCTGATTATAGAAATATGGGGCTGGGTAAGATGTTATATGACATCATCTTTGATAAATCAAAGGTTTCCAAGGTAACAAAGGTAACTGCCTATGCAAAGGAGCACATGGAAAATTCAGTTAAGTTCTTGAAGAATAGGGACTTTAGAATTCATAAATATATGTGGAAGATGGATTATAGCCTGCAAGATATAGCTTGCAAAGTCATGCCATCAGCTGAATATTCCTTTGAGCAGCTTACAATAGAGGATGTAAATAAATATGTTGATATAATGAATGCAGGCTTTAAAAAAGAAGGCGATGTGTTGTATAATGAAAATAGTTTTCAAGTGCTTCTTTCGAACCCAGATGAATATGTTTTCTTTGTGAAACACGAGGACACTGTCGTCGCCACAGCAGCAATAGGGTATCAAAGTGATATTGATAGGGGATATATACATAATGTTACGGTATATAATGAATATAGAGGCAAAGGGCTAGGCGAGATGGCCTTGAACCATTGCATAAATAAAGTTAAAGAAGCAGGCTTTAGCAAAGCGACACTAAATGTTGACGGTGAAAATAAGAATGCCCTGGGTTTGTACAAGAAATTAGGCTTTGAAGAGAGCAATACGGATATTATGTTTAAGCTAGAGATTTAAATATTACTTATAATCCACAGGAGAAGCTGTATGCAGGAAATTACGATAAATCAAATAAAAGCTTTTGCAGAGAATATGAATGAGATGTATAAGCTATTTTTTAAGAAATATGCTATACTAAAACCTTTTTTTATAAAGATTTTGTTTTATAACAATGATAATTATGGACTTATAATTACTGAAAATAAACTTGTAAAAGCCAAATATACTATTCTTAAAAGCAGTGAAGGTTATATTATAGAGAAAAATATAAAGAATTCAATACAACTTAGGTTTGAGGTAGAAGCTTCTGAAGTTTGGAATATATTAAATAACAGTCAGGAGTATGAGACAAATTCATTTAAGCTTTTTAGGTATTTTACAAAGTTTATGCATGGTATGTTTGTAGTAAATACCAATGTGAATGTTCATCTTTTAGAAGGTGAAAAGGTATTTCTGCGCGTTTATGAGGATCGTGATATACCATATTTACTAAAGTGGTACAATGATTATGAATTAAACAAATTGGCCGGATGGACTAGCAGCAAGGTAAATGCTTCTAAGCTTAGATACAATATGTCTAGAAGCTTTGGCTCCGACCCTATGAATCTGATGGTTGACGATTTGAATGGAAAGCCTATTGGAACTATTCAGTTGTACGACTTCAATGAGCAGGATAAGAGCTGCAAGCTTGGCATTAGAATTGGCGATAAGGATTATTGGAGTAAGGGCTATGGCGGCGATGCAGTAAAAACAATTGTTGAATATGCTTTTTTTTGTTTGGATATTAATCGAGTTGACTTAAGGGTGTATGAATACAATGAGCGGGCTGCACATTGCTATGAAAAATGCGGATTTAAGCATGAGGGCAGGACAAGGAAGTCTGCTTTCATTGATGGATCATATTATGATGAAATTTTAATGGGTCTCTTGAAAAGTGATTTTTTAATGAATAAAACAACACAATAAAAAAACTCGGGAAGTTCAACTTCCCGAGTTTCTTTTTTACCTTGAAATCATGTCTTTTAGATCATTAGCAAGGTCAGTAACTTTAAAATAAGCATTTCTGCCGGTTCTAGTTATTGTTCTTCTTGTCTTGCTGTTCATTACAGGAACCAGAACCAAACCAGCTAAAGCTCCTATAGCACCTATCTTCATCATTCCCATTGAGTTTTTACGCATATCACATAACTCCCTTCGTTAAAGAATTTTGTTATACTATAGGTTTTGATTTTTGAGTTTAATTAAACATGAAAATTGTAGCAGAGCTATTAATTATATCAAGGTATAAGAACAGAAATAGTTGCTTGCTTTAAAAACACTTAATAATTTTTGTCGATATCTAAGAAAACAAAGAAATTATTGCAGTATTATAAAATATTATGATATTGTTTGTACAAAAGGTTCAATTGAAGTATTATATAATTAAGAAAGTCTGTTATGAATTGTCATTTGAGGATATAAAGATTTTCTTATGCATTAAAAAATTTATTTAATAGGGTGATTGTTCAATGAATGAACAGGAAATATTATTCTCTATGGATATTGGTACAAGATCCGTTGTTGGAATTGTAGGATGCCAAGATGGTGAAAAATTTAATATTTTGGCTTATGATGTTGAAGAGCATAAAGAAAGAGCTATGTATGACGGGCAAGTGCATGATATCGAGCTAGTAGCAAAGGCTGCAGGCAACGTAAAACAGCGTTTGGAAGAAAAGCTTGGAATCAGGCTTACAAATGTTGCCATTGCAGCTGCAGGTCGGTCTCTAAAAACTCATAAAATACTTCTCGATAGAAAAATAGAAAAAGAAATAGCTGTAGAAAGAGATACCATAAGTAGTCTTGAAATTGAGGCCATTCAGAAAGCTCAAATAGAAGTTGAGGAAATGCAGGAAGGTGATGGCAATCAATATTACTGTGTTGGTTATGCTGTTGTCAATTATTACTTAAATGGAGGCATTATAGCCAACTTGGAAGGACATAAAGGAAGCAATATTGGTGTTGAAGTTTTGGCAACATTTTTGCCCAAAATAGTAGTAGACAGTTTATATTCTGTTGTTTCCAGAATAGATCTTGAAGTTTCAAGTTTAACCTTAGAGCCGATTGCAGCTATGAATGTAAGTGTACAAAGCAATTTGAGGATGCTTAATATTGCCTTGGTGGATGTCGGCGCAGGAACCTCTGACATAGCACTGACAAAAAACGGTTCAGTATTTGCTTTTGCAATGGTACCTGTAGCAGGGGATGAAATCACAGAAAAATTGGCAGAAACATATTTATTGGATTTTGATACTGCAGAAAAAATTAAGATTGAATTATCTAAGAAAGATGAAATAGAGTTTACAGATATTATGGAAATTACATGGCAGCTTTCAGCAGATGAAATGATTGCGGCCATAAATCCTACAATTGAACAACTGGCAAAGGATATATGCCATAAGATACTAGAATTCAATGGAAAGTCTCCCAGTGCAGTTTTTTTAGTGGGAGGCGGCAGTCTTGTGCCTGGGTTGCAGAAGCACATCGCTATGATGCTTCAACTACCCATAGAAAGAGTGGGCTTAAGAAAAATTACACAAACTAAAGAATTGGATATCAATGACAAGAATCTGTCAGGGCCTGAGTTTGTAACACCTTTAGGCATCGCTGTCACAGCATTTAAGAATAAACAAAAAGATTTTTTAACTGTCTATGTAAATGAAAAAAGCATTAGATTGTTTAACTCAAAAACATTAACAGTTGCAGATGCTCTGATATTGGTGGGCTTTGACCCGAGAAAACTCATCGGCAAGAGAGGCTTATCATTAAATTTTACGATTAATGGAAAACTAGAAACTGTAAGAGGTCAACTAGGAGAAGCAGCAAGAATTTTTATAAATGGAACTCAAGGCTCTATGGACAAAACATTGTGTAATGGAGATAGAATAATAATAGATCCTGCTATTGATGGCAATAATGCAGAGGTTTATATATCAAGCTATGCAAGTCTATTGAAGGGTAAAATTGTATATGTGAATAATGTTGAAAAGATTCTAAGTCCAAAAACTACTGTAAATAGCGAGCTGCAAACAATAGATTATAAAATTAAAGAGCAAGACTTAGTAGAAATCAAGGGAATTAATACAGTTGAAGAGTTATTTGCATCCATGGGAATAGAGACAAAAAATATTATCATCGATATAAATGAAAAACCTGCAGAGTTGAATAGTAGTATCAGTAATGGTGATTATATAAACTGGAGTCAAAATATAGTACTAGAAGCACAGACCATAAGCCAGGTGTCCTCAGACAGTATAATAGTTACAGTAAATGGAGAACCATTGGCTATCAAACAGAACAAAGATAGTTCAATGTTCTTAGATATTTTTAATCACATAGAAGTAGACGTTTTGAAGATAAGAGGTATAAATTCCATGAAATTAAATGGAGAAGATGCCAATTATACTGATATAATCAAAACTGGAGATATTATTGAATTCCACTTTGAAAAATAATAAAATTGTTATAGATATTTAGCACTAATATATGTTGCGAAAAAGATTTATCATATACAAAATCAGTAGAAGCATCCAATTTTGTATTATCAAAAATGTATTTTTCGGAACATATGAATTAAGGAAAATGTTTAGTGCAAAACATATAGTACAAGAAGCTTACATGGAATTGGATATATTGGAATATATTTTAGTAGTTTATTAATACAAAAGATGAAACAAATTCGTGATATACTCGTCTATATTTATATGTGAGGGAGGTAGTTTAGTGAAGAGCTATAAACTGAGTAAAATTGGATTAACATCTGTAATTATATTTTTATTAATAGCAATAGTTATTGCAGCTTCCGTTGCTTTGCTGAGCGGCGATGGAATAAGGGACAATATATCAATAAATGGAATCAATGTATCGGGACTTTCAAAGCAAGAAGCAGTAAGCAAGCTAAAGAATTTATACAGTGAAAAAATCGAAAACTCTTTTATATCCTTGAAGTTTGAAGGTAAAGAGTGGATTATAAAATATAGCGACTTAGGATATTCGTATAATATTGAAGATGCAGTTGATAAGGCCTATGAGGTAGGACACTCTGGGGATTTTATAATTCAACTGACAGAAACAATTCAGTCAAAAATTAAGGCGCAAAACTTTGAGCTGGAAAGCACCTACAATGACGTCCCAGTAGATAAACTTGTGGGTCAGATTTCAAAAGAGATAAATCAAGAGGTTGTAGATGCAACAATAAAGTATATAGGCACAGGCTTTCACATTACCGAGGAAAAGATTGGCAGGAAGCTTCATCAAGAAGCTGCGATTACTATGATAATAGAACAGTTGAATAAAGTAGAGGTTTCGGTATTGGATTTACCAGTGGATATAGTTTATCCAATAGTTAAGAAATCAGATTTAGCAGTTATACAAGATAAGCTTGGAGAATTCTCAACAAAATTTAATGCTGCTGATGTGGATAGATCTACAAATATAAAAGTTGCGACAAACAGTACAAATAATGTGCTGGTTAGACCGGGAGAAGTATATTCAGTCAATGAAATCTTAGGGCCAAGACTAGCTAAATATGGCTATAAGGACGCGAAGGTCATAATAAACAATGAATTGGTTCCTGGAATAGGCGGCGGCGTTTGTCAGGTATCCAGTACTTTATACAATGCCGTGTTGTTGTCAAATTTAAAAATAATAGAAAGACAAAACCACTCCTTAACTCTTTCCTATGTTGGTTTGGGAAGAGATGCTACAATTTCAGGAGATTATATTGATTTTAAATTTATGAATAATACAGATTACCCACTATATATATATGGTGAGGTAAAAGGAAATTGGGTTAAGTTTATTGTATTCGGAAAAAACGAGCACCCAGGTAGAACTGTTAAGATAAATAGTGAAACCTTAAAAACGATTAATCCTACGATAAAGATCATTCAAGATCCAACATTGCCAATGGGAACTGAGGTTATAGAAAAGAAATCACACATTGGTTACGTAGTAAAAACTCAAAGAATTGTATATGAAAATGGCAAGGAAATTTTAAGAGAGAGTTTAGGTACTTCAAATTATAGAGTTGTAAATGGAGTAACAAGAGTAGGAACAAAGGTTATTGCACCTCCTGCTGTACCCGTTGTACCCCCAGCAACAACTCCAATTACACCGCCAGTCGGCACACCAGGCGGGATTTAAAGGCTGCATCAAGGTATATTGAATTAATAAATAAACAAAGACTTTGTATGAAAATTAATTTTTATACAAGGTCTTTCGTCATGTTAAAGTAAAATGTGTTGAATAATTATCCATAGCATCATACAATAGAGATATTAATAGAATACGGAGTGTAATTATGAGTACAGCGCTATATGAAAAGAATTTTAAATGTCCAATATGTAATAATAGTTTTTCAAGTAAAAGAGTAAGAGTTTCCTCATTACGTGTTGATAGAAGAGATGAAGATTTCTGTACAATTTATAAGAGTGATAACCCAATGTACTATGAAATATTAGTATGTCCTAAATGTGGATATGCCTCATCAGAAACAAACTTTGATAATTTAAGCTTAAAAGAATTAAATACATTAAAAGAAGTACTGTCAGGAAAGGTAGTTAATAGGAGTTTTTGTGGTGAAAGAACTATAAACGATGCTTTGGATAGCTTTAAGCTGGCTTTATTTATTGCAAAATCAAGAGATGCAAAAGACAGTGTAATTGCAGGCTTGACCTTAAAGCTTGCATGGATTTATAGAGAGCTAAAGGATGAAAAAGAGTTAGAGTTCTTAAGATACACCTTAGAGTATTATAAAAATGCCTATGACAAAGAAAATTTTCCTATAGGAAACTTGGATGAGATATCAATACAGTATCTACTTGGGGAGATTTCAAGGAGGGTAAACGAGCTAAATGATGCAGTATTTTGGTTAAATAAAGCACTTACGAATCCTGAAAGAAAAACGAATCCAAGAATAGAAAAAATGGCGAGAGAACAATGGTTTATAGTGAAAGAACAACACAAAGCAGCTGCTCAATAAGAGCAGTTTTTTTGTTTATCAACTGTGAAAAATATTTCGTAGTTTTTTCAAATGTAATTAATTGAATTGTGAGAAAATTTAAAATACAATATAGATATACACTAAATACATAAAATGGTAAACAATAGCAGATTATAATTTATGTATAATGATCATTTGCGAGGAGGGACTTACATGAGCTTAAATCAAACAAAACTAACCGGGGTTATTAGCAATGTTTCTAAAGTAATTATTGGTAAGAAAGAGGTCACAGAGAAAATATTAGTTGCTTTACTAAGCGGAGGACATGTACTTATTGAGGACGTTCCAGGAGTTGGAAAGACAACCTTAGTTCATGCTATCGCAAAATCTATAGGCTGCAGCTTTAAGCGGATACAGTTTACTCCAGACTTAGTACCCTCGGATATTACCGGATTAACGGTATATAACATGAAAAGCGGGGAGTTTGAATATAAGCCAGGACCAATAGTCTCCAACCTAGTTTTGGCAGATGAAATAAACAGAAGTTCTCCAAAAACTCAATCTAGCTTGCTGGAAGCTATGCAGGAAAAGCAAATAACTGTTGATGGAAGCACATTAATGCTGCCAGTACCCTTTATGGTTCTTGCCACACAAAATCCTATCGAGTATGAAGGTACTTTTCCTTTGCCAGAAGCACAGCTAGATAGATTTACCATGAGGATTACCATGGGCTACCCTAATTTTATGGAAGAAAAGAAGATACTGACTGCCTACAAAGAAGAAAGCCCTTTAATCAAACTTGAAGCAGTTATTTCTGAAGAAGAAGTTGCTGTAATGAAGCAAGAGGTTGAAAAGGTTTTTGTGGATGAAAGCATTCAAGATTATATTATACAAATAACACAGCTGACAAGAACTCACCAAGACATATATTTAGGCTGCAGCCCAAGAGCTACTCTGTCATTGTTCAATGCAGCAAGGGCCTTAGCTTATATCAGGGGTAGAGAATATGTTATACCTGATGACATAAAAGAATTAATTTATGTAACCTTAGCCCATAGATTAATACTTAAGTCTGAAGCAAAGATACAGGGCAAAAATGAAAATACGGTACTGGCAGAAATCGTTAAATCAGTCCGTGTACCAGTGGTGAAATTAAATGATTAAGGTAAGCAAGCTTCCTTTTGTGCTGTTGGCGATATTAATTGTCACAGCCTTGTTTGTGGGAGGTGTGTTTATATATAGTCTGGTTACAACATTGATGTCAATCATATTGCTTTCTTATCTCAGTGGGAAAAGTGTTTATAAAAACATTATAAATATACTTTGGAAAAACAATGATAAGGTACAAGTCGGGGATACGGTAAAAGTTGAGCTGGAGTTTTATAATTCTGGTATTTTTCCTATACCCTATTTAAAGGTTAAGACCAACTTCTCAAAAAGGCTGACCGGTGAACAGGAACAGGATTTAATTTACTCCATAATGCCCGCATCAAAAACAATGATTATAAAGGAATTTACATGTAAAAATAGAGGCATATATCAGATTGGATATGCAGAAGTAGAATTTGGTGATGCCATGGGTATTTTTAAGTGGAAGAAGATATTTCAAACAGATGTATCCTTGTATGTTTATCCTCGGGTACATAGTCTAAAAAGTCTTAAGATACCTTTTAGGCAAAATTTTGGTACTGTGTCAGTCAATCATAGTGCTTATGAGGATTTTGCAAGTGTAAGAGATATCAGAAAATATGCTACGGGAGATAGCTTCAAGAAAATCCACTGGAAGCTTACTGCTCATAAGGGTGAATTTTATGTAAAGAATTTGGAGCTAAATGCAACTGCAGATATAAATGTATTTTGGGATCTGCATAGCAAGAACTATATAGATGAATATGCAGATGATATAGAGGAGCTTGGCGCAGAATGTACTGTCTCAGTTATAAGATACGCCTTAAATAATAACATGTCAGTAAGTCTGTATGCCAAGGAAAATCATTTTATTAAGCTGTCGGGAACCGGTATCGCAAGATATCCTGAGTTTTTGGATCAGATAACCAAAGCCCAGGTAATCGGAGATACTCTGGTATGGGATTTGGTAAAAAGAGAAGCACAAAAGTTAAATTTAGGCGCAACAGCAATTGTTGTGACTCCACAAATAGATGATATTGCTATGGAGGTACTAATGGGCTTCAAGGCAAAGGGTATAGAGTTTGCAGTGGTCTATTTATGCCGCAGCAAGGACCTTATCAATAACAATGTTGAGGCCTTGAAGCAGAGAGGAATAATGGTAAACACCTTATCCCTTGCTGATGATGTTAGGCTTGTGTTGGGAGGCCGCTAATATGAATAAGAAGATATTAGAATTTATATTTTTTACTATATTAATAATTGTTATGGTAATGAGCTTAAACATGGCGGTTGCCGATTCTACAGCAATGAATATAAAGACCTTGCAATTATTTGAATATACTTTTGCAATTGTACTAATATCAGCTATCTTAATAAGACTACCCATAACACTTATAGCAGGAGCTGTGGTTTTTATAGGGGCAGGTATTTATACCTATATCAACAAAATGGTTATACCTGCTGATGCTGTAAACTATTTTGGAAACTTCTTCAGATGGCTGACGCAATATGTTATTGGTTATGAAGCGTTCAAAATGGAATATTCTTTGGTTTTCGGAATTCTATATATTGTATTGGTGACCCTTGTTATTACATTAATCGTATTTAGTAAGAAATTTTATGGATTGCTGATTGCATTGGGCACGGGTGCCTTTGCGTTTTTCTGGTTCATCTATGTTTCAAAAGCGAGACTATATTTGTTTTGTTATCTATTCGCAGCATTAATATTGTATTCCTATAACATTTATAGTCGCAAAAAACTTGAATGGGTAAATACAGATAGTAAAATTGATAGATTTATAGAAATCAAATGGGTATTTAACTCCTTGATCATTGTCATAATTTCTATAGCCATATCTCAATTTGCAGTTTTGGATATAAAGCCTGTACAATGGTCTTGGTTAAGTGATAAGGCAGTGCAAGTCTTTCCATTCATTGAAAATTGGAGAAATGATAATTTTGATAATTTTAGCTTCGGTTTTGGATCAAAATACAGCATTGATACAGTTGGGTATAAAACAAAGAGATTGGGTGGTCCAGTTAAACTTTCGGAGAAAGTCATGCTAGTAGTGGAAACCAATGCGATGGATGAAATCTATTTGAGAGGGACTGTTAAGGATTATTACACCGGAACAAGTTGGAAGAAGATAAAAAAGAGCAGGATTGAATATAATGTAGATTCCGTACTTCCAGTACCTTGGGCAGGAAGTCCCAGCTATAACGAGGAAATAAGTATCTCTCATAGAGGATTGATAACCTCTACAATCTTTGCACCCAACACCCTATACAAGGTAGATCATAAATCAGGTAAGTTTTTTGTAGATCAGGACGATGAAGCAGTCTTTACTAGGGCTATAGATAAAAAAGATAAATATGTTGTAGAATCAGATATACCTTATATTAATGTAAATAAATTAAGAACCATTAAGGCAAACATTATGCTAGAGACTTACCAACAACTACCTGATAATATTTCTAAGAGGGTAAGGCAGTTAGCCATAGATATCACCTCGAAATATAACAATGACTATGATAAGGCAAAAGCTATTGAAAAGTATTTAAGGAACAATTACAAATATACCCTAAGTCCCTCTGAATTGCCTGAAGGCGCGGAGTTCGTAGACTACTTTTTGTTTGAGGACAAAGAAGGCTACTGTACATACTTTGCAACTTCTATGGCTGTGCTTCTAAGAGCGGCAGACATACCATGCAGATATGTTGAGGGCTTCCTAGCAAAATATAATAAATCTACAACTCGGAATGTACCTGGAACCGATGCCCACGCTTGGGTAGAAGTAAACTTTGGTCAATATGGCTGGCTGACCTTCGAAGCTACCCCGGCTTACCCTTTGCAAGGATATAGAGCGCAGGGAGAAGTACCCGCAGCACCGATTCCTGAGCCAGATGCAAATGAGCCTACAGCTACAACGTCACCAAAGGATTCTCCTTCAAGAGACAAGAATCTAGAGGTGGATGAAGAACAAGGTACGACAACTAATGAGAAACAAAAAAGGGAATTTTCAGTTTCAACACGTATAATATTTGTGATAATTGCTATATTGTTACTAAGGATTGCATATTTGCTGCTAAATGGGGCATATATTGAAATGAAGCTCAAAAAAGCAACTAGCAAGCAGTACTCAGTTAAATATTTTCAGGATATTTTGCGATACTTAAAGAAGATTAATATTAAGATGGAAAATGAAGAGACCATGAGAGAGTATTGGTATAAGGTCAAATATGCACTGGATGAAGAGTATGGAGAGGGCGACAAAATTATTAAGCTCCTGGAAAAGCTGAGGTACAGCAATGAACAAATTGACGAAAGTGATAGAAGTCACCTTGAAGAATATAGAAAAATGATGAAAAATTTCGTAACAGAAAGATTAGGAACTGTAAAAGCTTTTATTAGCTACTATATTATTGGATTATAGTTTGAATATTGTGACACAAAGTGTTATAATATTTATTGCACCAACAATAGTGCGCGAGTGACGGAATTGGCATACGTATACGATTCAGGTTCGTAGTTTTGTGGGTTCGACTCCCATCTCGCGCACCACTTATTGAAATATAAAACGCCTGTGATTAATAAATCACAGGCGTTTTTTAATGTTAAAGAGTTTGTGTGAGCATGCTTTATCACTTGCTCTATTTAGTAAGCTATAGACCAAATCTATCCTTTGAAGTGAAGGTATTGGAAATATCAATAATGATACTTCGTGAGGCACAAGCATTATATAATTAAATAAAATTATGTATTTGGGGGTTTTGTTGTGGATAAGGAAACATTATTTAGTAATATAATTGATGCATTGGTTGAGATGGAAGAAGAACAGGTCGTTGAAATATGTGAAGAAACATTAGAACAGGGGATAGATGCCTATGAGACAATTACATATGCATTGATACCCGGAATGGACAAAGTGAGTAAGCTTTATGAGGAAGAGGAATATTTTCTTCCTGAAGTTTTAATATGTTCAGACTGTATGAATTCAGGACTTGATGTTGTTAAGCCCCATTTGGACAAATCAAGTATGAAAGCACCCATAAAGGTGGTAGTGGGCGTAGTACAGGGCGATACACACGATATAGGAAAGAATCTAGTAAGAATACTGATGGAAGCTGCGGGTATGGAAGTCTATGATTTAGGCAGAGATGTTACTCTTGACAGATTTGTAGACAAAGCAGAAGAAGTAGGAGCTGACCTAATTGGAATGTCAACTTTAATGACAACTACCATGGACGGAATGAAAACGGTAATAGATATGCTTAAGGAAAGAAATATAAGAGACAAATATAAGGTTTTGATTGGTGGAGGCCCAATTTCTCAACATTTTGCTGATATGATTGGAGCAGATTTGTATACCAAAGATGCAAGTGAGGCTGTAAGAAGAGTAAAAGAAATGTTCGGAGGAAATAATTAATGGATATAAGACCTGATATACTTACTTCAAAAGAAAGGGTTATGGCACTGCTTACAGGAAAGCCCCTTGATAGAATGATTTGCATGCCTATTATGACAAGTAACGCAGTACTATTAACAGAAAAAACCGTAAAAGAATACCAATTAGATGGGAAAGCAATGGCTGAAGCCCATATAGCAGCCTACAAAAAATTCAGATATGATCTTGTATATCTTTTTACGAACTGCTCTTTTATTGCTGAAGCAATGGGGCAGGACTTAGTGTATTCAGATGATGAGCCTGCAAACTGTGAAAAGCCTATCATACAATCAGAAGCGGATTTGCATAAAATAAAGGTTGCAGAAAAGAATGACGGACAATTCCCAGTATATTATGAGGCACTTGATATATTAAACAAAGAGATTGGAGACGAGGTATTTTTATCAGTATGCTTCTCTGGTCCTGTATCAACGGCAGCTACACTAAGGGGTACTGAGGATTTTGCAAGGGATACCTATGCAAATCCAGAGCTATGTCATAAGCTTCTAAGAATGGCTACAGACAGCTGCAAAACCTTAATTAGAGAAGTAGTTGCAAAGGGTGCTATGCCTATTATTCTTGAGCCTATCGCTTCAGGAAGCATATTCAGCCCTAAGATGTATCAAAAATTTGCATTCCCATATATAAAAGAACTGGTTGACCTTGCACATGAGCTTGGTGCCCTAATACCACTTCATATTTGTGGAAAGACTCATAAAATTGTCGACCAGATGACAGACAGCGGAGCGGATGTAATTAGCCTTGATGTATGTGACTTGAATATCGCAAGGGAAAAGGTTGCTGGAAGGGCAGTTATACTTGGAAATATAACACCTGCTACAGATTTGCTTTTTGGGCCGCCTGAACATATCATTGATGTTTGCAAGCAGGCTATGGAGACCATGGAAGGGTATACTCCGGGCTTCATACTTGCAAGTGGATGTGAGATACCTACCAAGGTTCCTATGGAGCATATTCAAGCCATGATGGATGCTGTAAGAAGCCACGGTGCATATCCATATAACAGAGAATAGATGAGGGTGAATTAATTGAATGAGAAGGAAAGAATTCTAAGAGTACTTAAGGGCGAGGCAGTTGACCGCCCTCCTGTTATTTGTCCAGGTGGAATGATGAATGCAAGCGTGACAGAGCTTCTAGAAGGGTTTTATAAAAACCACAATGTAGATTTAACTTCTATGGTAGATGCTGCAAGAAGAATTCATGAAATAGCAGGCTTTGAGAATCTTGGAGTACCCTTTGATATGACAGTCGAAGCTGAACCCTTAGGAGCAAAAATAGATATTGGTGACAAACTAGTTGAGCCAAGAGTGACTGAATACAGCCAAGAAGATATTGAAGTTATAATAAGAAAATATAATGTAAATCCCATAAATGAAAGAAGAATGAATCTTACATTAGAAGCCCTGAGCAGGTTAAAGAATGATGACATACCTGTAATAGGAAACATCACAGGACATATAAGCACGGCAACCTCTGTTATAGATCCTCTTGTGATTTTTAAGATGCTGAGACGAGATCCGGGTAAGGCTTATACTTTTTTTAGATTCATAGCCGACTATTCAATAAAGTATGCTATAGAAATGATCAATGCCGGTGCAGACGTCATAGCTATTTCTGACCCAACAGCCACAGGAGAAATTCTGGGAAGAAAAAACTTTGAGACCTTTGCGGTTCCTTTGTATAAGGAGATCATAGATGTGGTGCACAGCTATAAAGTACCAGTCATAGTACATATCTGCGGAAAGGCAAACACGATTGTTGAAAGCCTTAATCTGATTCATGCGGACGCTTTAAGCTTTGATTCTGTCGTTAACATGAGATTGGCAAAATCCCTAATAAAAACGAACCTGATGGGTAATGTAAACACTCAACTTCTCCATACCGGGGAGAAGGAGAAAATAGTCGCAATAACAAAGAACTGTATTGATTCTGGTGTTGATATCGTTTCACCAGCATGTGGATTAAGCATGGGTACACCGGTCAAAAATCTGCAGGCAATGACAGATTCTGTTAAGAAGGGTATTGATAACTAAATGGCATATATAAGTTTTAAAAACAGTGATATTACAATTGAAGCTGAAATTGGAGCAAATCTTTCTGATTGTATCAGAAAGGCAGGACTTCATATAGAAACTCCGTGCAATTGCATAGGAAGCTGTGGGAAATGCAGAGTAAAAGCTGTTGGTCAATTATTTCCACCTACAGAGGAAGAAAAGAAGCTTATTGTGGGTCAAGAGGGAATAAGATTAGCCTGCATGGCCAAGGTATATGGGGATATTGAAATAGAGCTGCTTCGCTCTTCAAGCAGTCTGAAGACAATTAATAGAGGCTTAACCATTGATGTAAATGTAGATAGTGATACAAAGAAGGTAACACTTCCTGCGGTGGACAAAGGAAATCCGAAACCATATATTGAAACATTGCCATATAAACAAGCTGACTTCTCGATTTTGGAGAAAATAGGGAAGTTTGAGAATGGTAAAACAGGTGAATTGATAGGCGTTGCATACCATGGCAGACTCCTTGATATTGCCGAGGAAATCTCTAATGTACTAGGCGTAGCAGTTGATATTGGGACTACAGGCATATCAGCTTATCTTGTAGACCTAGAATCAGGTGAGGTGCTTAATAAGGCATCAGCCCTTAATCCACAGACACAGTTTGGAGGAGACGTTCTCACAAGAATAAGCTATTGCATGGAACATACTGATGGGTCAAAGCTGTTGAAAGAAGCAATTATTACAAAAATTGACGAGCTCATTGGAGAGCTAACTTATAATGTATGTCCTAGAAGCTCGGTCTACAGAGTTGCTATAGCAGGCAATACAACGATGCTACATCTTTTTCTTGGTGTTGAAACACGTTCTATTGCAAAGGCTCCATATAGGCCGGTTTTTTTAGATAGAATTGATTTAAAGGCTTCGGAGCTGTCAATTGGTATCAACAAGAATGGAATACTTACTATACTGCCTTCTGCCTCAGGCTATGTTGGAGCTGATATTCTGGCGGGCATTATTGCTACAGATTTTCATAAAAGTAACAGCTCTGCTATATTTATCGATATCGGTACAAATGGGGAAATTGCTGCAATACACAATGGAAAAATTGCTGTTACCTCCACGGCAGCTGGACCGGCCCTAGAGGGAATGAATATATCCTGCGGCTGCAGAGCAGAAACAGGGGCTATAGAATCTTTCTCTATGGATGATTGCTATAATATTAGTTATGCAACCATAGGAAGTGTAGAGGCTAAGGGTATTTGCGGCAGCGGACTTTTCGACATAGCGGCGTTCTTTTTAAAAAGGGGAATTGTATTAAAAAGCGGAAGGTTCAATACAGACCTTGACCCTAGGATAAAAGACAGGCTGATAGACAAAAAGTTTTATATTACAGATGAAATATATATCAGCCAAAAGGACATAAGGCAGATTCAGCTTGCAAAAGGTGCAATTGCATCAGGTATAGCAATGCTTTTAGCTGAGATTCATTTACCCATAGAATGTGTAGAAGAGGCTGTCATAGCCGGAGCTTTTGGGTACCATTTAAATTCCCAAAGTATTTTAGATATTAGGCTGATTCCAAAAGGGTTCAAAGGAAAGATAACCTTTGTTGGCAACTCTTCTGTGGAGGGGGCTAGAATGGCACTAATAAGCAAATCTATGCTAGATAGTATGATTGCTTTAAAGGATGAAATGACTGTCTTGGAGCTTTCTACCATGGACAAATTTCAAGATTACTTCGTAAAAGAGTTAAGTTTTTAAGTAGAGGTGCAGTCAGTGATAAAGGTTGATGTGATATCAGGTTTTTTAGGTTCAGGAAAGACAACGCTTATAAGGAAGCTCCTAAAAACCTATGAAAATGAAAATGTGGTCCTAATAGAAAATGAATTCGGGGAAATAGGGATTGATGGCGATATAATCGAGAGAGATGGCTTTGAAGTATTTGAAATATCCAGCGGCTGCATTTGCTGCATCATGCAGGAAGACTTCGTAAATCTCTTATTAAGGATTATGAATGAGTTCGAACCCAAACGAATCATTATTGAGCCGACAGGTATTAGTATTCTTAGTGATATTATTGAGATAATTAGAAAACCTGAGTTTGCAGAAAGATGCAGTATAAATTCTCTCATCACAGTAGTCGATAGTATGAATTATCTTGAACAGAGCGAGGTTTTCGGAGAATTCTTCGAAGATCAGATAGCCAATGCTTCAACTCTAGTTCTGAGTAAAAGTCAATTTGTTGATGAAGAGAAAATAAATGAGATTATAAGCTCTCTAAGAGATTTAAATAAATCGGCAAGTATCATTGCAGCTGACTGGGGCACTTTGAAGTTTGATGACTTCCACGGCCTCCTGCAGGGTGATATCATGGCGGATTTCAAGGATATACTCCGTGCAGAGTATAGACCCTGCAGAGAAAATGAATTTGATACCTTTGCAATAGAAAGCTCAAATAAGTATACAAGGGAAGAGCTAGAGGGTATACTGTCCGAGCTCAAAAATGAGCGGTACGGGCAAGTAGTCCGAGGCAAAGGCTTCTTAAGGGGATATGACTGTTATTTGGATTTTAGCTATACCAACGGTCAATTCACAGTAAATCAAAACAGTCTCAAGTCAAGCGGCAAGCTGTGCCTAATTGGCAAGGGGCTCAAAGAGATAGAGCTTAAGGAGCTTTTTAAGGTAAAGAAAGGCGGACTGCTTGGATGGTTGAAATTCTAATAGATAGTATAAACGATACAATAAAAGCAGCCCCCATGATATTTGTTATATTCCTGTTGGTAGATGTTTTTATAAATAGGATGGGTAATGTCGATAAGTACAAAGACTCCTTTTCAAAGGTTGATTATTTTGGAGGGGCGATTCTTGGTGCCATACCACAGTGCGGCATATCGATAGCTTTTGCAAGGCTATATAGCAATGGGTATATTACTTTAGGAATGTTGGTGGCAGTATTCATATCCGGCTCAGATGAGGCGCTGATTATATTAGGTGCTTATCCGAATATGCTTTCTACAGTATTTTTAATATTAGCTTTAAAAATTCTGGTTGCTATTTGTGCAGGATTTGCAGTAAACAAACTCATAAAGGAAAAAAGGAATAGAATAAGAAACAGCTGCGGAATAGGGTGTTCATGCCCTAAATGCGCGGCTAGCGGAAATATCATAATAAATAATCTAATTCATACAACAAAGATTATGTTATTTTTAATTTTGACAGTGTTTGTGATAAATTTGTGCGTTGAAAGGCTTGGAGAAGACGTCTTTACAAGTTTATTAGGAAAGAATACTTTTCTACAGCCTGTTTATGCTTCCTTAATTGGCATGATACCAAGCTGCTTCTCTTCCATATTGCTGGCTGAAGGATACATAAACAACGCAATAGGCTTTGGAGCACTGGTTGCAGGTCTATGTGCCAATACAGGCTATGGCATACTGATCATTTTTAGAAGACTATCCTTCAAAAAGGCAATCAAAATAATGCTTATCGTTCAAGGCATTAGCATTTTTATCGGTGAAATTATATTTTTATTTTGGAGTTGATTTATATGGACAATAAAGTGGAATTCAAATGTGAGGGTGAAAATCTAGAGCAAATACCTGAGTCTATAGTACAAAGAACAGGGATAACATTTCCTGAGGCTCATAAGGATAAAAACCAAATGGCAGTTCTTGCTAAGGAAATCAGAGCATATAAGAATGATACGGTTGTAAGAATACCATTCTGCGTGACCGTAGAAGCTGAAGCCCTTGGAGGGGATATACAGCTAGGAGATGCAAAGATAGGCCCTAGAGTAAGAGGCTATAGATTTGAAAATGTGGAAGAAATGCAGCAAATGAGTGAAATGAATCTTGAAAGCGGCAGAATCAAGGAAGTTTTAGATTGTGTCGAGTTACTAAGAAATCAAGGTGAAGTTGTAGCCTTGAATGTGGAAGGACCTTTTACAATAATCTCCTCATTAATTGATCCGATGTATTTTTATAAGGGTATCAGAAAGAACAAAGAAGCTGCATTAAATATCATTAAAGTCATAGAGGACAGTATTGTAAATTATATTCTTGAAGGACTGAAAAGAGGAGCTAGTATTATATCTTATGGAGATCCGGTTGGCGCTATGGATATAGTAGGTCCTAAGATTTATGAAGAGTTAAGTGGAAAGTCCTCTTATAATATACTTAAAAGAGTGGAACAGCATCTTGATGGTGCAGTTGTTCATATATGCGGCAAAACCTCTGTGGCTTTTGTAAAGCTGGGATTTGCTGAGACTGTTCCTGTTGAGTTCCCAGAGGATATGAAATATGGTGAAGCAATTAATATTGCCATCAATGAAAAAAAAGACATCAAATTCATTGGACACAGATGCATAAAAAAGAGCCCTTTTATGCTTGGAAATAAAGTTCTATGGAGCATTAAACTGAATTAATATAACGCCTGTGGATTTTACTAAGTCTGCGGGTTTTTTATTTTTATGTTTTTATTGTCTCTTATAAAAATCAAGGGGTATAATAAAGCTATAGATTATTACTAAGGGAGTGTTTTAAGTGTCTAAATACAAAATGATTGTTACAGATATGGATTACACCTTGTTAAATAAAGATAAAAATGTCAGCGAAAGAAATAAAAATGCCCTAAAGGCAGCTATGGACAAAGGGGTCCATGTAGTTGTCGCAACTGGCAGAATATATACATCAGCATTATATTACGCCAAGCTGCTAGGCGTATCTACACCAATCATAGCCAGCAATGGAGCTATAATCAGAGACGAGGATGCAGATGAGACTTTATACCAATGCCTGCTGCCTAATATAGCAATAGAAGAAATGATCAGACTGACACGTGAAAAAGGTCTATACTGCCATTTCTTTAGCAAAGATACGATATTTACTGAAAAATTGATAAATATATCTACACGCTATACAGAATGGAATAAATACATGGCTGAACAGGATCAAGTAAAAATTAGGCTTTTAGACAATTTCGAAGCTATGACTGAAAATGAAAAAAGTGAAATTTTTAAGGCAGTTGTAGTTGATGCTGATGAAAGTAAGCTTCAGTACATAAGAGCGGAAATACTAAAAACCGGCATTGTAAGTGTAAGTAAATCCTTAGAGGATAATATAGAGGTAATGAGCAATGAGGTTTCCAAGGGCAATGCAGTTTCTAAGCTAGCTGAAAAGTTTAATATTGATAAATCAGAAATTATAACCATTGGTGATAACGAAAATGACATCAGCATGATAGAATATGCAGGTCTTGGAGTAGCCATGGGCAACGCAGAACAATGTCTTAAGGACAAAGCGAATTATGTCACAGGAGACTACATGTGTGATGGTGTAGCGCAGGTTATTGAAAAATTTATCTTATAATGAAATCAGTTAGAGGCATGTATGAATTTTACATGCCTTTAATATTAAGTTAATATTAAATTTAGTATATTTATTACAAGCTGCTACTGCTTTATGTTAACATGAATTCATACTATTATGTGAAGGAGTGGCAACATGAAAGCAACAGCTTTTGTAACAGCAGTTTTAATCTTTGTATTATATATAACTAGCGGCCAAGCCTACTTCAATATGTTAACTGCACCAGCAGAACAGAATGTTTTTGCATACAACAATGAAGCTAAGGAAAATAATATTCAAATGAAGCCTATATCCAGAGGTGATGTTGTGGACCGCAATAAACTAGATGTAAAATTAAAGATAATGACCTATAACATGCATAGAGGAATTGGGAAGAATGGAAGACTTGATTTAACAGCTACAGCAGAAGTTATTAAGAAAAGTGATGCTGCAATTATTGCTTTGCAGGAAGTAGAAAGACACTCAATTAGAACGGTCTTCCAAGATCAAATAAAGCAGCTTTCTGTTAATACAAACATGAATTACGCTTATGGCAAAAGCATAAATGTATTAAATGGGCAATATGGCAACGGGCTGCTTAGCAAATACCCAATTGAGGAGTACAAAGTATATGATATGCCTTCCGACCGTGAGCAGAGAACAGTTTTAAGAGCTGTAATAAATATCGGAGGCTATCGATTGGCCGTATACAATGTTCATTTAGGACTAAAAGAGGTTGAGCGGATAGAACAGGTAGATTTTATAATGAAGATGCTGGAAACGGAGACCATAGATCATATTCTAATGGGAGATATGAATACTAAATCTGATAAGCTGACTCTAATTACAGATTCTATGAAGGATAGCGCAAAAGGCAGTAAAAAGCTACAGCAAAGCACCTTTGATGAAAAAGGTGTATCGGAGCGCATAGATTTTATATTTGTTTCACCGTCTATAGAAGTAACAAACTATGATGTGCTGATATCAGACGCATCAGACCACTATCCAGTAACTAGTGAGGTAGTAGTCAAAAAGTAATAAATGCAAATTATGAAAAATTTGGGGCACAATATCCATAACGAAAGATAAGGAGTGGATATTGTGCCTTTTAAACCAAAAAGAGTCATGTTTGAACAAGAAGCTTTGAATTATCCATTGGGCAGAGAACTGTTTGATGAATTCAAAGCGAATAAAATAGAAATATCAATATTAAAATCACATAATAAGGTAACCGGAATACCGGGCAAAACCCCTGCACAGGCCTTTGGTGAAGGTAAAAACACCCTGGTGATAGGTCTGAGACATACCTTGAAGTTTGAAAGCTGCAAGCCCTCGGCACACTATCAGCTGCCCCTGGTAACGGGCTGCGCAGGGATGTGCACTTATTGTTATCTAAATACCCAATTGGGCAAGAAGCCTTATATTAGAGTTTATGTGAATGTTGATGAAATTTTAGAGCAATGTTCTAAATACATCGAGGAACGCAAGCCGGATATAACCTATTTTGAAGGTGCTGCTACATCGGATCCTATTCCAGTTGAACCTTATACAGGAACACTACGTAGGACTATAGAATTCTTTGGGAAACAGGAATTAGGAAGATTTAGATTTGTAACTAAGTTTACAGATGTTGAGGGCTTATTAGACGCTAAGCATAATGGACATACCATGATAAGGTTTAGTATAAATGCCGACTCAGTCATAACAAAGTATGAGCACAAGACAACCAGCTTAGCTGAAAGAGTAACGGCAGCCCGTAAGATTATTGAAAGTGATTACCCTATAGGCTTTATTATAGGACCTGTTTTTATTTTTGAGGATTGGAAGAAGGAATATGGTGAAATGCTCTTGGAGCTTGAAAAGCAATTAGCAGCACATAGCACGAAAGAGATACATTTTGAAATTATTTCACATAGATTTACTGCTAAAGCAAAAAAAAATATAAACGAAGTATTTCCTGAAAATGATCTTCCCATGGATGAGGAACAAAGAAAGTATAAATACGGACAGTTTGGCTATGGCAAGTATGTATATCATAAGGAACAGTTGCAGGACATGGAAGATTTCTTTAAAGAAAGGTTGACGCAGATATTTCCGAAGGCAGTAATCGACTATGTAATTTAAAAGAATTATTGTATAATCAAAGAAGCTTGAATGATATTTCAGGCTTTTTTTGAATGGAGGTATAAAATGAATAAAGTACATATAACTAGATGTGAGAAATATGATTATACTATGGTTGAACAAGCGGTGGCAGAATGCTTTGAAGCTTCACCTGAGGTTAAGGCAAAGTTGTTTAAGGGGGCAAAGGTACTTGTTAAAACAAATCTGTTAATGCGCAAAAACCCTGAGGATGCGGTAACAACACATCCGGCAGTGGTAGAAGCTATAGTTAGATATCTTCAGGCTTTGGACTGTGAGCCAATTATTGGAGATAGTCCAGGTGGACCTTTTAATGAGTGGAATCTAAAAGGAGTTTACAAGGCGGCTGGTATGACTGCAGTTGCAGAAAGGACTGGCTGTGGGCTGAATTATGATACCTCTGTAGTTGAAGTGCATAATGAAAAAGCTAAGCTTTTGAAAACCATGCAGATTATTAAGATAGTCCAGGATGTAGACTTTGTAATAACAGCAGCTAAGCTTAAAACTCATGGTATGATGACCTACACTGGTGCAGTAAAAAATCTGTTTGGGGTAATCCCAGGGATTATCAAAGCAGATTATCACTTGAAAATGAACAATACAGAAAATTTTGCGGAGCATTTAGTGGATATCTGCGAGTATGTGAACCCTGTATTTAGCATAATTGATGCAATTGATGGAATGGAAGGAGACGGCCCTTCTTCAGGCATCAAAAGGCATGTAGGGCTGCTTATGTCATCTTTGAATCCTCATGCATTGGATGTCGCTGCTTCAAAGGTTGCAGGAATCAATCAATCTTTGATACCGACACTAGTAGCTGCGGAGAATAGGGGGCTTGTCAGTGCTGACTATACAAAGCTGGAAATCAGCGGAGTGGGCTTAGACCAAATAAAAGTTGAGCCCTTTAAACTACCGACCTCAATAAATGTAAATTTTGTCGGCGGAAAAGTGCCTAAATTCGTTGAGAAATTTGTAATCAACAATTTCAGGTCGCAGCCGGTCTTTAATCATGAAAAATGTGTTGGCTGTGAGGACTGCAAAAGAAGCTGCCCGCCCGACATAATAAAGATGGAAAATGGCAGACCGGTGCCTGACTTAAACAAATGTATTAGATGCTTTTGCTGCCATGAGCTTTGCCCGGTAAAAGCTGTAGATATAAAGAAGCATTGGCTTCATGAAAAGCTATTTGGTCAGTAAGATAATGTGATATTTGCCACATTTATTAAAATAATAACATAATTGTTAAAGCTGTATAAATATGTTAATATTTGAATAAGCTAGTGTAGTAACACTACACTAAATAAACAATGTGGGGGTATGAAAATGAAAAAATTCTCCAAAAGCTTAAGCTTGCTATTGGCAGTAGTAATGGTTCTAACACTATTTACACCAATATTACCGTCAGCAGCAGACGTAGCCACAAGCAAGACTGTAACAATTTTAGGCACCAGTGACATGCATGGAAGGATATTTCCATGGGAATATGCAACAGGAACAGCTGATGATGATGCAGGCTTTGCATTGATTCAAACTCTTATTAAACAAGAAAAAGAAAAGAATCCAAACACAATCCTTATTGACAACGGGGATACACTTCAGGATAACATGGTAGAAATTTTCAACAATGATCCTGTACATCCAATGATTGATGTAATGAACTACATGGGCTATGATGTATGGAATCTCGGAAACCATGAATTTAACTTCGGTATGGACTTCCTAAACAAGAATATAGCGGCTTTTAAGGGTTCAGCATTAGCAGCTAATATATATAAGGAAGACGGCACAAGATTTATAAATGGTTATAAGATCATTGAAAAGGATGGAGTTAGAGTAGCTATAGTTGGACTTATTGCTCCACACATTCCAACATGGGAAGCTGCAACTCCTGAGCACTTCAAGGGCTTAACCTTTACAGATCCAGTAGCAGAAGCTAAGAAGGTAGTAAAAGAGCTAGAAGGCAAATATGATGTATTAATTGGAACTTTCCATTTAGGAGACACTCCTGAAAAAGGCACAACTGATGGAGCAAAAGCCGTAGCAGATGCGGTTCCACAATTTAATGCAATAATATGTGGCCATGCTCACTCACAATTTGACAATATAGAATCTACTAGCAAAGTTAAGCTTATTGAACCAGGCAGATATGGAGCAGCTTTGGCTAAGATAGATGTAAAAGTTGAAAAGAGCGGCGACGGTTGGAAGGTTGTAGAAGTCACTACAAAGAACCTTTCAACAAAGGGAATCGCGGCAGATAAGGATTTGACAGCTAAGTTCAAGTATGTCGATGATAAGTCACTTGCTGAAGCTAACAAGGTTGTCGGCGAAGTAACTGCAGATTTTATCAAGAATGTTGATTACATAACAGGTGCTAAGGTTATAACAACTATGCCTACAGCACAAATGGAAGACAATGCTGTTATTGATTTTATCAACGAAGTTCAATCGTATTATGCAAAGGCTGATATATCAACAGCTGCATTCTTCAAAAATGATGCTAACCTGACTGCAGGTCCATTTAAGAAGAAGGATGTTGCCAACATATACATGTATGATAATACTTTGATGGCTGTAAATATAACAGGTAAGAACCTAAAGGCTTATATGGAATGGTCAGCAGGCTATTACAACCAATTTAAAGATGGTGATTTGACAATAAGCTTTAATCCAAGCGTTAGAGGCTACAACTATGATATGTTCTCTGGCATTAACTATCAAATAGACCTATCAAAGCCTACCGGAAGTAAAATTGTCAATGCGACAATTAAGGGTCAGCCTATAGATGATGCTAAGATATACAAAATGGCTGTAAACAACTACAGATTTGGTACATTGCTTACAAACAAATGGATTGTTGATGCAGATAAGTGCTATGATTCCTTCGCAGAGCTTGGCGATGCAGGAAGAATTAGAGACCTTATCGTAAAATATGTGCAAGAAGTAAAGGGCGGAAAGCTATCTCCAAGCATTGATAACAATTGGAAGCTGATAGGCTATAGCTTTGATGCTAAATTAAAAGAAATAGCTGATGCGAAGATAAAATCTGGAGAAATCAAAATACCTACATCCTTTGATGGAAGAACTCCAAACGTTAAGGCTGTAACAAAGTATGATTTGTATAAGCTTGGTTTTATAGAAGGTAAAAAAGCGATAAGTTTACTTTCTATGAATGACTTCCATGGTTCGCTGGCAGGGGATGCAAAGAACCCTGGTGTAACAAAGCTAGCAACCTATTTCAATGTAGAAAAGAAAGCGAATCCAAATGGAACAGTTATATTAAGTGCAGGTGATATGTTCCAAGGAAGCGCGGATTCCAATCTTCTATATGGAAGTCCGGTTATGGCTATGATGAATGACATAGGTTTTGAGGCTATGGCAATCGGAAATCACGAATTTGACTGGGGCTTAAATAAGCTTCGTGGGTTAAGTGAGCAAGCAGATTTCCCATTCCTGGCAGCAAATATCGTATTAAAGGGTACAAATACTACACCTGAATTTGCTAAGAAATATCTAATTGTAAACAGAAACGGAATCAATATAGGTATAATTGGTATAGCTACACCAGAAACCTTGACTAAGACAAAGGCTGAAAACATTGCAGCTTATGACTTCAAGGATCCAGCATCAACAGTTAATGCATTAATTCCAAAGGTTAAGAAGGCTGGTGCAGATGTAATTGTTGTGCTTTCTCACCTAGGAGCAGCACAAGACAGCAAAACAAAGGTTATTACTGGAGAAGCTGCTGAATTTGCAAACGCTGTAAAAGGCGTGGATGCAATTATAGCAGGACATTCACATACAACAATTGCAGGCAAAGTAAACAATATTCCAATCGTTCAAGCCTATTATAACGGCAGATCCGTTGGACATATAGACCTTTTAATTGATTCAGCTACAAAGAAGATCGTTGAAAACAACGTATATGTTGATAATACAGTAGTTACGGCTTCAGAAGATGCAAGAGTTAAGACTTGGTTTGACCTTGCAATGTCATCAATAGCACCAATAAAGAATGAGATAATCGGAAAAGCATCCGTTACACTGGCTCATAATACCAAGGAAGTCCAAGTAACATTAATGGGACAATGGACTACTGATGTTATGAGAACGGCTGCAAAGGCTGATATTGCAATACAAAACGGCGGTGGACTCCGAAGAGACATTCCGGCCGGTGATGTAACAATGGGAATCATGTATGAACTAATGCCTTTTGACAATACATTGTTTACATTTGAATTAACTGGTAAGCAAGTTAAGGCAGCCCTTGAGCATGGAATAATGCCAGAAACCTTTGCACCGGGACAATTCTCAGGTGTAACAGTTAAGTATGATTCCTCCAAAGCTAAAGGAGAGAGAATTATTGAAGTAAAAATGCTTGACGGCAGTTTACTAGATGAAAACAAGATATACAAGGTTGTTACAAATGACTTCCAAGCAGGCGGCGGAGACGGATATGTAATGTTCAAAGAAGGCAAGAACCAAGTTGACACAAGTATTCCAATCAGAGACGTTCTTGTTAATGAAATAAAAGCAAAAGGAACAATTGCACCTGTTGATGATGGTAGAATAGTTGATGTAAAAGCAAAAACAAGTTTCCATATTGAAATTCTACCTAAGGCAGCATAATGTAAAACATAAGAGCCCTCTGCTAAAAATTAGCAGAGGGCTCTATTTATATAGTTAGTAATATAACATAGTCAATTTTAAATAATTTGAAGGATTATGTCGTATTATATAGAATATAAATACTTTATTCGCAGAACTAGGAGGTTCAACAATGGATGTAAAATATATAAACCCATTTATAAACGTATCAATTAATATAGTACAGCAGATATGCAATGTAAGCGCCAAAAAAGGTCAAATTTACTTAAAGCCATCCCCTTTTGTAGCCGACAACGTGGTAATAATTATCGGTATTGCAGGGGACTTTAAAGGACAGGTGTTCTTCAGTATGAATGCTAAGACTGCATGTACTATTGCTTCTTCAATGATGTTTGGTATGGAAGTACCTACTTTGGATGAAATGGGCAAAAGCGCAATTGCTGAATTAGGCAACATGATAATGGGTAACGTATCAACAGAATTCTATAATGAAGGAATAAAAATTGATATAACTCCTCCAACTGTATTAGTTGGTTCTGATATGAACATATCAACAAAGGGTGTTCAAACAGTATGTATTCCAATCGAAATGGATAATGGTACCAAGATAGAGATAGACGTAGTTGTTTCAAATTAATGGATAAAAAAAGGCAATTTTACTTAATATATCCCTATGAAATTGTGATATATTAGAGTAAAGTTGCCTTTTACTATTAATATAGTATAAAAATGTTTATATGATTGGAGATGTTATTATGAGTTTAAATATAGTATTGGTGGAACCAGAAATTCCTCAAAATACGGGCAATATCGCAAGAACCTGTGCTGCTACAGGGTGTAAGCTGCATTTAGTAAGACCTTTAGGTTTTGAAATTGATGACAGCAAGCTTAAAAGGGCGGGGCTGGATTATTGGCACTTACTAGATATAGAGTATCATGACAGCTTTGATGCCTTACAGGAGGCATATCCGAATTCAGATTATTTCTATTCCACTACAAAGGGTAAGAAGAGGCATTCAGATGTATCCTACTCAAAGGATTGCTTCATCGTTTTTGGGAAAGAGACAGCGGGACTGCCAAGACCCTTGCTGGAAAAGAACATGGAGAATTGCATTAGAATCCCTATGCTTAACGATGTTAATGCAAGATCCTTGAATTTATCAAATTCAGTGGCTATTGTGGTGTTTGAAGCCTTGAGGCAAATTGACTTTCCTAATATGATATAGAAATAAATGTAAGTGTGTAGTATTGATTTGGTGTATAATGGTAATGATATGCAAAAAAACGAATAATAAGAAGGTGCGAATATGAAATCAAAAGTTTATTTTTCAGGAGTACACAGCCATGGCAAGCAAGCCAGCTTGCTGTATAAAATTCAGAAGCTTTATGAGGCATCTGGTTTCGATGAATTGGTGCAAAAGGACGATATAATTCCAATTAAGCTGCATTTTGGTGAAAAAGGCAACACAGCCTATGTTAATCCTACCTTTGTAAGACAGGTAGTGGATAAGCTTAAAGGCAAAGGTGCAAAGCCATTTTTGACCGATACAAATACACTTTATAACGGAGCAAGGGCCAATGCTGTAGATCACTTGGAAACAGCAGTTTATAATGGATTTGCATATTCTGTGGTAAATGCGCCAATAATTATAGCAGATGGAATATATAGCAAGAATTCTGTAGAAGTTGAAATAAATAAGAAACACTTTAAAAAGGTTAAAATAGCAAAAGAAATTGACGATATGTCCAAAATGGTAGTTATCTCGCATTTTAAGGGCCATGAAAATGCAGGCTTCGGAGGTGCAATAAAGAATTTGGCAATGGGCTGCGCTCCAGCTGCTGGTAAGCAACAGCAGCATTCAGTTCTACATCCGAAGGTAGGGAAACACTGCGTAGGTTGCAATCACTGTATTTCCTATTGTCCTGTCAATGCCATATCGGTAGATGGAAAGGCAGCCATAGGAGAGGGCTGTATCGGCTGTGGAGAGTGTATCTCTATCTGCCCAGTTCGAGCAATAAATGCACAATGGGAATCGGAAGCACCTCAGTTTTTAGAAAGAATGGTAGAGTATGCATATGGTTCAGTCAAAAACAAGCTTGAAAGCACTCTTTACATTAATGTATTGATGAATATTACACCACTGTGTGACTGTTATGGTTTTAGCGGTGCTTATATTGTTCCGGACATCGGTATATTGGCTTCAATGGACCCTGTTGCGATTGATGCAGCCTCATACGATCTAGTCAATCAACAATTAGGAAATGTAAACAGCAGCTTGAAGGCGAACTTAGAGAAGGGCGAGGATAAATTCAAAGGTTTGTATAATAATATAGATGCTGAGATTCAAATTAACTATGGTCAAGAGATTGGACTGGGCAGCAAAGAGTATGAATTAATCAAAGTTTAAATTTATTATAATTAAAGGTAAATATGCTAAAATAATACTTGTATAGATAGAATACATAGTATATATTTAAACTATAGAATAATCAAATAATTAAATAATGGATGATAGTTTACGGGAGAGACCCTACGGGGCGCCGAAGGAGTAAGTTTATGATAGCCATAACATGAAGCTCTCAGGCAAAAGGACCGTATACTGGACAGCCCTCTGAAAAGCATAGCACCGAAGGATCAATTCATAATGACGTTGTAGGTTATTATATGAAGAATATCTCAGGTTAATAACAGAGGTAGAGGCGAGCCTCTACTTCTGTTTTTTTTGTACACTTTGTTAAATATTTGTCCATAAATAAAGTTGTAAATATTAAAATATTGAATATAGAATTTTATTGCATATATTACAAAGAATAAAATAGAGTATTCAATTATTGGGGGAAGTAAACTGAATAAAAAAATATTAATTATTACCAACAATCCTGAGGTATATAAGCTTTATGAAAGCACTTACAATATGAAGTTTAATCAGGGCAGCTATTACGATGTTCTTGTAGAAGTGAGAGATCTGGTACACCGATGCTTTGAGTTGATTACCCATCCACTTGTTGGAAGTGTTAAGCCAAACGAAACACCATATCGGAGCATAATACTTAAGCAAGGAGTAAATACTGATTTTCAATCTGTCACAATTATTGAGAGCAGCATTCAAACCTATGAAAAGTTTGAAAAAATGAAACCTTCACCTAAGTGGAGCCAAAGTATATTAGAGGACTTTCAATTTGTCGACCTAAAATTATTCGAAAGCTCTCTTGATAATATAAGTCTTCATATTTAACAAATCTCTAAGGAGGAAATGTAATGAGTAAAATATACGATGTTGCTATTGTCGGCGGTGGTCCGGCGGGTTTGTCTGCAGGACTTTATGCTTCAAGAGCAAAGATGAGTGCAGTTATAATTGAAAAAGGAAAATGGGGCGGTCAAACTGCCACTACAGAAGAACTGGAGAACTATCCAGGTTCTATGGAACACCCTACAGGACCAAAGGTAACAGAAAGAATGAAGGCACAAGCAGAGGAGTTTGGGACTGAATGCCTTAAGGACGAGGTTATAGGCTTTGATTTTTCAGGAGATATAAAGGTTGTCAAACTTTCTAAGGGTGAAATAAAAGCAAAGACAGTTATTTATGCTACTGGGGCGCAGCCAATGTTACTTGGAGCACCTGGTGAGGTTGAACTTAGAGGAAAAGGTGTTTCTTACTGTGCGACATGTGATGGCGACTTTTTTACTGAGCTTGAAATAGTTGCTATTGGTGGTGGTGATGCTGCCGTTGAAGAATCCATATACCTTACAAAATTTGCGGATAAGGTAACTATAATTCATAGAAGAGACGAATTCAGAGCAGCTAAATCCATTGTAGAAAAAGCAATGCAAAATAATAAGATCAACGTAATTTGGAATACTGTAGTAGAAGAAATCTATGGGGACGGAATTGTAGAGGGTATAAAGCTTAAGAATATAGTCACTGGAGAGCAGACAGATTTCAAAACAGACGGAGTATTCGTATTTGTAGGTACAAAGCCAATAACTGAGGTCATTAAAGGTCATTTAGAGCTTGATGCCAAAGGGTACATTATTGCCGATGAAGAAATGAGAACATCTGTAGATGGCGTATTTGCAGCTGGAGACGTGAGAGTGAAGTCTCTTAGACAGGTTATAACAGCCTGTGCAGATGGAGCTATAGCCGCTGTTAATGCAGAAAAATACATTGAGAAAAAATTTGAACATATAACATTGCCTGATGCAAAAAAAGAAGGCGGCTGGGTCTAGGTAAATTGCTTTTAGCTTTTTATATATCATCGCTCTTAAAGGAGGTGAAAAAATGTTAGATGTAGATAAGGACAATTTTGAGGCTGAGGTACTCCAAGCTTCAGGGTCAGTATTAGTTGATTTTTGGGGTGAAAAGTGTGAGCCATGCAAAGCATTAATGCCTGATGTTCATAGATTAGCAGAGCAGTATGGTGACAAAATAAAAATGTGCAAGTTAAATACAAATGAAAATAGAAGACTTGCTATTAGTCAAAAGGTATTGGGATTACCAACCTTTATAGTTTACCAAAATGGCGAAAAGGTCAAGGAAATAAGCGGAGCAGAGAACTGTTCGCCAGATTCAATTGAGGCTCTTATTAAAGAGTTTATTAAATAAAAATATTAAATTATTTTAGGGAGGTGAACTTCTTGCGACTAGAACTAGGAAAAGTATTTATAAAGGATATGCAGTTTGGCAATCAAACTAAGGTTGAAAACGGCACTCTTTTTATCAACAAGGAAGAACTGCTAAATGCAATTAGCGGTGATAGCAGAATAACAGGTATCGAGCTTGATATAGCTAAGCCAGGTGAAGAGACAAGAATTATGCCTGTTAAGGACGTCATTGAGCCAAGGGTTAAGGTTGAAGGTCCCGGTGGAATTTTCCCAGGCGTTTTAGGCAAAGCAGATGTAGTTGGATCAGGCAAGACTAATGTTCTTAAGGGGGCTGCAGTAGTTACGACTGGTAAAATAGTTGCTTTCCAAGAGGGCATTATAGACATGAGTGGTATCGGTGCAGAATACACACCATTTTCAAAAACCTGCAATCTTGTTGTAATATGTACTCCAACTGATAAGCTGCAACAGCATGAGCATGAGCAAGCGATTAGAATCATTGGTCTAAAAGCAGCGAATTATCTTGGAGAGGCAGCTAGAAATGTAGTACCTGATGAAGTAAAGGTGTATGAAACACTACCTTTTGCAGAAAGTTTAGCAAAGTATCCAAATCTTCCAAGAGTAGCATATGTATACATGCTTCAGACACAAGGCTTAATGCATGACACATATGTTTACGGAGTAGATGCAAAGAAGATAATACCAACAATCATATATCCAACAGAGGTTATGGACGGAGCAATTCTTAGCGGCAACTGCGTATCAGCATGTGATAAGAATCCAACCTACACCCATTGCAACAATCCTGTTATAGAAGACTTATACGAAAGACATGGTAAGGATTACAACTTTGTAGGGGTTATCATTACAAATGAAAATGTAACCTTGATGGACAAGGAAAGATCTTCTAACTGGACTGCAAAGCTTGCGGAATTCTTAAGTCTTGATGCAGTAATTATATCTGAGGAAGGCTTCGGCAACCCTGATACTGACCTTATGATGAATTGCAAAAAAATATCTGATAAAGGCATAAAAACAGTGCTTATAACTGATGAATATGCAGGCAGAGACGGCGCATCACAATCCCTTGCAGATGCAGATAAGAGTGCGGACGCTGTAATTACAGCAGGTAACGCAAACGAGCTTATTGAGCTTCCTGCAATGAAGAAGGTTATTGGCTATTTAGAGCCAGCTGATACTATTGCTGGTGGTTTTGATGGCAGCTTAAGACCAGATGGAACTATTTTAGCAGAACTTCAGGTTATAACTGGAGCAACAAGCGAAATAGGCTTCAACAAACTGTCAGCTACAACTCTATAGAAATTCTAGGTGTTGGTTTCGGCATTCTCTTGATTCGTCAAGAAATGATGCTCCATACCAGCCCGTGCAGGCATTTGCCTGTTTAAAAAATCTTAATAAAGAAAGGATGAAACTTATGTTGAAGGATAAAAAGATTATCATCATTGGTGACAGAGATGGTATACCTGCTCCTGCAATTGAAGAATGCATTAAGACAGCTGGCGCAGAAGTTGTGTTTGCTGCTACTGAATGCTTTGTCTGAACTGCAGCTGGAGCAATGGACCTGGAAAATCAAAAAAGAGTTTTGGATCTATCAGAAAAGTACGGCAAGGAAAATGTTGTTGTAGTTTTAGGAACAGCTGAGGCTGAATCTGCAGGTTTAACAGCAGAAACAGTAACAGCAGGAGATCCAACTTATGCAGGTCCATTGGCAGGAGTCTCGTTGGGACTCATGGTTTACCATGTATTTGAATTAAAAAATGAATTTGACGCACAAGTTTATGATGATCAATGCGGTATGATGGAAATGGTGCTTGACGTTGACGCTTTAAATAATGAAGTTGGCTCAATGAGAAAGCAGTTTTCCAAGTTTTAAGATAAATACTTCTTATGTTTATAAGATAGCATAAGAGAGGAGGGGAAATATAGACATGATCAAGATTGTACACTATATAAATCAGTTCTTCGCAGGTATCGGTGGTGAAGAAAAAGCTGATTTCAAGCCTGAGGTTAGAGAAGGTATTCTAGGACCTGGTTTGGCATTAAAGGCCGCCTTCGGAAGCGAAGCTGAAATAGTTGCAACTGTTATATGCGGTGACTCATATTTTAATGAAAATTTGGAAGCTGCAACAAAAGAAATTCTAGAAATGGTTCAAAAATACAATCCAGATTTGTTTATAGCTGGTCCAGCATTTAACGCCGGAAGATATGGTGTGGCTTGCGGCTCAATTTGTAAGGAAGTTCAAAACAAATTGGGTATTCCAGCTGTAACAGGTATGTATATAGAAAATCCTGGAGCAGATATATTTAAGAAGGATATTTATATCCTTAGTACAGCAAATGCTGCAACAGGTATGAGACAGGCGGTGCCTGCTATGGCTAGCTTGGCTCTTAAATTAGCTAAGAAAGAAGCTATTGGAACTCCTTATGAGGAAGGATATATTCCTAGAGGAATCAGAAAGAATATATTTAGAGAAGAAAGAGGTTCTAAAAGAGCTGTAAACATGCTAGTGGCAAAGCTTAAGAATGAGGGCTTCGAGACAGAGTATCCAATGCCTGATTTCGATAGAGTAACTCCTAATAAAGCTATATTGGATATGAAGAACACAAAAATTGCACTTGTTACATCCGGAGGCATAGTTCCTAAACACAATCCAGATAGAGTAGAATCCTCAAGTGCGTCCAAGTATGGCAAGTACGACATCTCTGGTGTTATGGATTTAACAGAAGAAACCTATGAAACAGCTCATGGCGGTTATGATCCAGTCTATGCGAATCTTGATGCAGATAGAGTATTACCTGTAGATGTATTAAGAGACATGGAAAAGGAAGGCTTAATCGGAGAACTTCATAGATATTTCTATACAACAGTTGGTAATGGTACTTCCGTTGCAAACTCAAAGAAGTATGCTGCTGAGATTGCAAAGGAACTGATAAAGGATGGAGTTCAAGCAGTTATACTTACATCGACATGAGGAACTTGTACGCGTTGCGGTGCAACGATGGTAAAAGAAATAGAAAGAGCTGGATTACCAGTTGTTCATATTTGTACAATTGTTCCAATTTCCTTAACTGTAGGAGCTAATAGGATTGTACCTGCTGTAGCAATACCTTATCCATTAGGCAATCCGACTTTAAGTAAGGAAGATGAGAAGACACTTAGAAGAGGAATTGTGGAGAAGGCTCTTAGAGCACTTCAAACAGAAGTAACTGGTCAGACTGTATTTGAAAAATAAATAACACATTAAGTTATTAAGATTGGCAATTGATATTTGACGATTTATCTTTTAAGACAATTGTCATTTGGCAATTGCCAACTTTAATTAGTTTGCAAAATTAGTTTATATATGACGGAGGTGTAATATATGACATTACCAGTAGTTAAAGCAGCTTCATATATATTAGTCCATACCCCTGATATGATAATGCACTATGGTACAACTTGTGCTTCAGAGCATGAAGTAAGCCCAAACTCAGAGTTTTTGGCAAAAGCACCACAACATTTCAGAAGCTTTGAAGAGGCAGTGAAATATGCTCCAAATCAAGTGTATATAGGTAATCTAAACCCTGATGAATTAAACGACTTACCAAAGCCTTGGTATGAGAATTTGATAAGTGATGCTGCAGCAGAAGGAAAGCTTGGACAGATCGTTTCACAGGAAGAATTCTTATTGAATATTAAGATAAGCGATGCTTTTGACCTTGTAAAGCTTGAGAAATCATTCTTGGAAGAGCAAAGAGCTAAGGCAGCTGTCAGTAAGCTGTATACTGAAAAGGAACTATCAAACTTAAAAGAAGGTTCTGATTTAGCTGAAATAGAGAAAGCAGTGCAAGGCGGCGCAGAGCCATTGTATTCAAATCACAAATTGGTTGGCTGCGTAAAAGCTGCCCATGATAAGGATAAAAATCTAACTGCACACATTATGGTTGAGAACTTGGTTGCAAAGGCTTCAGGTGTTATTGCACTAAAGAATTTAATACACAAAAATAATGTGTCAGCAGAATCCATTGAATATGTTATTGAGTGTTCAGAGGAAGCTTGCGGTGATATGAACCAAAGAGGCGGCGGCAATTTTGCAAAGGCTATTTGCGAAGCGGCAGGAGCAGTAAGTGCAACAGGCTCTGACCTAAGAGGCTTTTGTGCAGCACCTACACATGCATTAATTAATGCGGCAGCATTGGTTAAGGCTGGAGTTTATAAGAGCGTAGCAGTAGTTGCGGGTGGCGCAACTGCAAAACTTGGAATGAATGCAAGAGACCATGTCAACAAAGGCCTGCCTATATTGGAGGATTGTCTTGGTGGATTTGCAGTTCTTATAACTGAAAATGATGGGGTTAGTCCAGTTCTAAGAACAGACATAGTAGGCAGACATACAGTAGGAACGGGCTCAGCGCCTCAAGCTGTTATGGAGTCTCTAATTACAAGGCCATTAGATGCAGTAGGCTTGAAGATAACTGATATAGATAAGTATTCCGTAGAAATGCAAAACCCTGAAATTACTGTACCGGCAGGAGCAGGAGATGTTCCTTTAGCAAATTACAAAATGATAGCAGCCCTTGGTGCAAAAAGAGGGGATATAGAAAAGACAGATATGAACAGCTTTATCGCAAATCATGGTATGCCAGGCTTCGCTCCAACACAGGGACATATCCCATCGGGAGTTCCATTCGTTGGAGCAGCAAGAGAACTGATGATTGAGGGCAAAATACAAAGAGCTATGATCGTTGGTAAAGGTAGCTTGTTCTTAGGTAGAATGACAAATCAGTTTGATGGTGTTTCTATCGTTATGGAAAAGAATACTGGAATTACTGAAGAGACGCAAACAGTATCTAAGGATGAAATCAAAGGAATGGTAGCAGATGCTATGAAAGAATTCGCAACCTTCTTAATCAATGGAAAGTAGGGGATGAATTAAATGGCAGATAATAATGTATTAAATATAATAAGCGAAGTATTTAATGAAATCGCAGACGCCATGAAAACAGGCAGCTTCGGAAGCCGAGTAAAGGTTGGACTTACAACTCTTGGAAGTGAGTTAGGGACTGCAGAGCTTATTAGAGGTGCTGAAATGGCGTCTAAGAAGTATAGCGATTTTGAGATAATACTTATTGGACCGAAAACTGAAACAAAGCTAAGGCTAGTTGAAGTGAATAGTGAAGATGAGATGCATAAGACAATGGATGCGATGCTTGCAACAGGTGAGCTGGACTCTGCTGTTACGATGCATTACAGCTTCCCCATTGGGGTAGCCACTGTAGGCAGAGTTGTTACACCAGGCTTTGGGAAAGAGCTTCTAATTTCTACAACGACTGGTACATCCTCAACCAATAGAGTGGAAGCTATGGTTAAAAATGCATTGTACGGAATAATCACTGCTAAAGCCTTAGGGAATGAAAAACCGACAGTAGGAATCTTAAACATTGATGGAGCACGTAAGGTAGAAGGTGCTTTAAAGGAATTAAAGTCCAAAGGATATGACATAAACTTTTCTGAATCAGTTAGATCAGATGGTGGAGTGATTATGAGAGGCAATGACTTGTTGGCGGCAGCATCTGATGTCATGGTTATGGACTCTCTTACAGGGAATCTGATGATGAAGATTTTCTCGGCATACACAACAGGTGGAAGCTATGAAGCTCTTGGTTTCGGCTATGGCCCTGGTGTCGGGGAAAATTATGATAAGATAATCTGTATATTATCACGGGCATCGGGAGCTCCAGTTGTATGTGAAGCACTAAGATATGCGGCCAGCTGTGCCCAAGGAAAACTTCAGCAGATTGCTAAAGATGAATTTGCAAAAGCAAGAAAAGCAGGACTTGATGAGATACTAAAAGGTCTGACTACTGATAGCGGCAAAGTCAATGTAGCAGAAGACTTCAAAATGCCTGACAAAAAAACTGTTGTAAACTCGATTGCAGGAGTGGATATACTTGAATTAGATAATGCTGTAATCACTCTGGGCAAAGCAGGTATTTATTCTGAAAGCGGCATGGGATGTACAGGTCCTATTGTTTTAGTTGCGGATGATGATTATAGTCTTGCAATAGATATTTTGCTTGAAAATAAATTTATATCTGAAAGACCTTTAGAAACTCATTGTTAAAGTATTGCTTTGGCATGTTTCCATGCTTCTTTAAAAATCACACCTTTTGGGTGTGATTTTTATTTTATGAGTGAATCCTTCGTAATTTTGTCCATATATGCATAATAAATTGTGCATAAAGTATAATATATTACTAATATTAAAAGAAATTCAAAAAAGTAGCTGTATAATATTGAAGAATTGGTTATAATTGTGTAGAATTGAATTATGCTGTAAAGCAGCAATAAAATCAATACATAAATAAGGGGGAAAAATTGATGAAAAAGTCATTAGCACTATTACTAGTTCTTGTTATGATGATGTCATTGTTTGTTGGTTGTACACAAAAGACTCCAGATCCAGTAGCAACACCAGAACCAACAACACCAGCACCAGTTGCAGAGCCAACTAAAACTTTCGGTATGGTAACTGATACAGGTGGTCTTGGAGACAAGTCATTCAACGATTCAGCTTGGACTGGCTTAGAAAAAGCTGGCGCTGAATTCGGAGTTAAGCCAGTAGTTCTTCAATCAACAAAGCAAGAGGACTATGAGCCAAACCTAGGCAACATGTCACAACAAGTTGATTTGACAGTAGGCGTTGGTTTCTTATTTGAAAACGCTATGAAGGCAGTTGCTGCTCAATACCCAGACAAGAGCTTTGGTATTGTTGACATGGTAGTTGATGCACCTAACGTTATGTCAGTTGTTTTCAAAGAGCATGAAGGTTCATTCCTAGTAGGCGTTATCGCTGGTCTAACAACTAAGTCAAATGTTATAGGCTTTGTAGGCGGTATGGAACTTCCATTAATAAAGAAGTTCGAAGCAGGCTTTAGAGCTGGCGTACTTTCAGTTAAGCCAGATGCTAAAATTCTTGTTAACTACACAGGCGTATTTGACAACCCAGATAAGGGTAAAGAAGTTGCATTAGCACAATTTGCTAAAAAAGCTGACGTTATATACCACGCTTCAGGCGCATGCGGTATAGGCGTTATACAAGCAGCTGATGATAAAGACTTCTGGGCAATTGGTGTTGACCAAGACCAATCAGCTGTATCCACAAAGAATAAGGTTCTTGCAAGTATGATAAAGAGAGTTGACACAGCTACTTACACTATGGCTCAAGCAATAGTTGATGGTAAGTTTGAGTCAAAGATACTTGACCTTGGCGTTAAAGAAGAAGGCGTTGGTTATAGCGATGGCGGAAACAACTTAACTGCAGAAGTTAAGGCAGTTGTTGAAAAGTATAAGCAAGCTATAATTGATGGAACAATAGTAGTTCCAACTAATGAAGATGAATTGAAGACATTCAAGCCAGTTACACTTCAATAGTTTATACGCATAATGCTTTAAAAGCTAGAAGCTTAATGCTTCTAGCTTTTAGTTTTATTTTGATTTGCAGATGATTTTTAATTTACACCATATACAAAATTGCAATTAAGTTTTATAATTGATGAAGTATTACAATATAGGTATAATAACTATATTAACCTATTAATTTTCTATATATGACATTATTTTAAATTTTAAATCCAAATATTATTGGAAGGTGATGAAATTGTCCACAGTTATTGAAATGAAAGGTATCAGCAAATGCTTTCCGGGTATTAAGGCAAACGATGATATTAACCTTTCTGTGGAGAAGGGTGAAATTCATGTTCTGTTGGGAGAAAATGGCGCTGGCAAATCCACTTTGATGAATATACTGTATGGTCTTTATCAGCCAGATGAGGGACAAATCTTTATTAAGGGAAAAGTAGCCAGGATATCAAACCCAAATATTGCAATAACCCTAGGCATTGGTATGGTGCATCAGCATTTTATGCTTGTAGAACCTTTTACTGTAGCAGAAAACATCGTATTAGGTTCAGAACCGAGAAAAGGTATATCCCTTGATTTAGATAAAGCTATTAGAGATGTAGAAGAGTTATCTAAAAGGTATGAATTAAAGGTTGATGCAAAAGCATTAATCAGAGATATTTCTGTAGGTATGCAGCAAAGAGTTGAGATTCTTAAGACTCTTTATAGAGGTGCTGACATACTTATATTGGACGAACCTACAGCGGTGCTTACACCTCAAGAAATAGAAGAATTGGGTGTGATTATGCAAAGCTTGGTAAGTCAAGGAAAGACAATAATACTGATTACACATAAGCTCAAGGAAGTAATGGCTATGAGTGATAGAGTAACAATTATTAGAAGAGGTAAAGTAATTGATACTTTAAACACAAAAGAAACCAATATTGATGAGCTGGCTGAAAAGATGGTTGGCCGAAAGGTTAACCTTCATGTAGAAAAGTCAGATAGAATATCTGATACACCTGTGCTTGAGGTTAAGGGCCTAAAAGCTCTTGATGCTAGAGGATTAGAAGCAGTAAAAGGTGTAGATTTTCAGGTAAGAAGCGGCGAGATTCTTGGTATTGCCGGAGTAGATGGAAATGGACAGACTCAATTGATACAGGCAATTACTGGACTTCAAAAGCTTACAGCTGGAGAGGTGCTTCTAAATGGCAAGGAAATTACTGGGCTGCCTCCAAAGGATGTTATTGACAGTGGTGTAGGTCATATACCAGAGGATAGACATAAGAGAGGTCTGGTACTCAATTATACCCTTGCAGAAAACTCTATACTTGGAAGCCATCGCAATAAAAGGTTTAGAACCAGATTTGGGTTAAATTACCCTAAGATAAGAGAGTATGCTAGAACATTAATTAAGGAATTTGACGTTAGAACGCCTAATGAAAACGTCGAAGCGAGATCACTTTCTGGTGGAAATCAACAAAAGATGATTATAGCTAGGGAAGTGGATAGGGATCCTAGTCTTTGTATTGCTGCACAGCCAACCAGAGGTTTGGACGTAGGAGCAATAGAGTTTGTACATAAGAGATTAGTAGAGCTTCGGGACAGCGGCAAAGCCGTTTTATTGGTTTCATTGGAATTAGATGAGATAATGTCTCTTTCGGATAGAATAGCAGTTATGTATGATGGAAAGATAGTAGATATTATAGACGCTAAGGATGCTACAGAAAAGAAACTCGGTATCTTAATGGCTGGCGGCAGTATACAAACTGAAAGGTAAGGAGGATGTGACATGGAAAATAAGGTAAATGAATTTAATGTTCGTATGCAAAAAAATATCAAAGCTATTGCATATCCTCTTATAGCTATATTGCTTTCCTTTATAGTTGGAGGTATTATTGTAGCAGCTTTTGGTAGTGACCCTATTGTTGCTTATAAAGCAATGTTTAAGGGCAGTTTAGGCAGTTGGAGCAGTTTTGGGGAGACTTTAGTTTCAGTAACTCCCTTGATATTAACTGGTCTGGCGGTTGCTTTTGCATTTAGATGCGGCTTATTCAATATAGGTGCAGAAGGTCAATTCATAATGGGCTCTGTAACAGCAGTGTGGGCAGGCTGGGCATTTAACGGGATGCCTGCAATACTGCACGTACCGATTGTTTTACTCTCTGGAGCATTGGCAGGAGGCATTTGGGCGGGCATAGTTGGATGGCTTAAGGCTAAGGTTGGCTCCCATGAAGTTATTAACAGTATAATGATGAATTATATTGCTATGTATTTCAGTAATTTTATTGTTATGAATTTGTTGAACGAGCCTACTAAAGCTTTCTCTTACGAAATCGCAGATACAGCTAAATTGTATAGATTTGCTGAATCAATATCAATATTTAAAGGCTCAAGGGTTCACATAGGAATAATTTTTGCTCTAATCGTTGCTGTTTTTGCATATTACCTGCTGAACAAAACTATTAGAGGCTATGAAATAAGAGCCGTAGGCTTTAGCCCATTTGCAGCTGAATACGGCGGTATAAACGTTCCACGCAATATTGTGCTTGCAATGTTTATTTCAGGTATGTTTGCAGGATTAGCAGGGGCAATAATGGTAACAGGAATTCAATTTAGGGCAAACAATCTATTTGGCTTTACGGGTTATGGTTTTGATGGTATAGCGGTTGCCTTGGTTGGAAACAGTCATCCAATTGGTGTTATACTGTCTGCATTCTTATTCGGGGTACTTCAAAAGGGTGGACCAATGATGCAGCTGCAAGGAGTTCCAAAGGAAGTCGTAGGCATCATTCAAGGTATTATTATATTATTCGTTGCTGTTAATTTTATTAAGGTAATGATAGAAAATTATACTGAAAAGAAAAACAGCAAAAAAAGCTTGGCAAAAGGGGAGGTAAAGTAGAATGGAAGAGTTTTTACTAATATTAAGCATTATTATTCCTGCTACTATTAGATCCGCTACTCCCTTGATGTTCGCAGCCTTGGGTGGTAACTTTTCTGAACGATCGGGCGTAGTAAATATCGGATTAGATGGCATTATGACTGTTGGAGCCTTTAGCGCGGTATATTTCTCTTACAAAACAGGTTCTCCATGGATGGGGCTTCTAGGTGCGATGTTTGCAGGAGGACTATTTGGTTTGCTCTTGGCATATCTAAGCATCAGGTTTAAAGCAAATCAGGTAATAGTTGGTACTGCAATCAACATCTTAGCGGCTAGCCTTACAACCTTTCTATTGGTTGCAGTTTGGGGCAGACCAGGACAAACAAACAGCGTTGAGGCATTTTCTAACTGGGGACCATTTAACATTTTTACATACTTAGCATTTGCATTGGTGGCTATATCCTATTATGTAATGTTCAAGACCCCTTTTGGTTTAAGATTAAGAGCGGTTGGGGAGCATCCAAAGGCTGCAGATACATTAGGTGTCAATGTTCAACTTACAAGATATTTATGTGTAATTCTAAGTGGTGTTTTGGGTGGTATTGGAGGAGCATCTCTTTCAATAGGCTCTTTAAACTTATTTAAAGAAGGTATGGTCGCCGGTAGAGGCTTTATAGCTTTAGCTGCTTTAATATTTGGTAAATGGAATCCTCTAGGTGCTGCAGGCGCATGCTTATTCTTCGGCTTTGCAGTAGCCTTGGAAACTGTATCCAATGACCTGCCAATACCAAGAGAGTTTATATTTGCGATGCCTTACATTCTAACAATGTTTGCTGTTTCAGGCTTCATAGGTAAAGCTATAGCTCCAGCAGCAAGCGGTATACCTTATGAAAAGGGCGAGAGATAATAAAATCTATTATATGTATCTAAAAGGGTCGGTAAAATACCGGCCCTTTAAATATGCCTTTTTATAAACCATATATACAAAATAATACAATATATAAGGCAGTGCCAATGTGCTATAATATAGTATATACGAATGCTTACAGTATCAGGGAGTGATATCAATGAGGATGGGATATGATCTAGCAATTTTACAGCAGCAAAAGCTTGTAATGACTCCAGAACTCAAGCTTGCACTTAAAGTTCTTCAACTTCCGAGTTTGGAATTAGAGGAGTTTATTCAGCAAGAGCTTGAAACAAACCCTGTACTTGAACTTGCAGAAGAACCAAAGGATGAAAAGGCTATAGCGGAGCAGCGTAAAAAAGATGAAAAGAAAGAAAAAGAGATTGATTGGAAGGAATATTTGCAATTTCAAGGAAAAAGCTATTGCATAGATAATAATTACAATGATGAAGGTGCAGAGCAAGGCTTTGATAATTATGTAAGTAGTACTTATACACTAAAGGATCATTTGCTTTTTCAACTTAGGTTGTCACTTCTTAAATATAACTTATTGGAAATAGGAGAGTTTATAATAGAATGCTTAGATGAAAATGGGTATTTAACGATACCAATTGAAGAGCTTTCGGAGTTAGCTAAAACTGATGTCATAACTTTAGAAAAAGTTCTATCTATTATACAAACCTTTGATCCTGCAGGTGTTGGGGCGAGAGATTTAATAGAATGTCTACTTATTCAGTTGAATTTCAAAGGACTCCTAAATCATAATACTGAAAAAACCGTAAGACAGCATTTAGATGATATTGCATATAATAGAATTAATAATATATCTAAGTCCTTAGGAATATCCATTGAGGTTGCACAAGATATTAGTGATATTGTAAAGGCATTGGAGCCAAAACCTGGCAGAGCCTTTGAATGCAACAACTCGACTAGGTATATAGTACCGGATGTTTATATTGAAAAGATAAGCAATGAATATACAATTGTTGTAAATGATTTTAACAATTCAGGATTAAGAATTAACCAGTATTATAGAAACCTACTGCAGAATGAAGATAAAAACTCTCACGCGTCGCAATTTATAAATAGCCGCTTGTCATCGGCAATGTGGTTAATAAAGAGCATAGAGCAGCGAAAAACAACACTGTTTAATGTTGTACAAGCTATTTTAGAATATCAGATAGAGTTTTTTGATAAAGGAGTTATGCATCTTAAAACAATGACTCTGAAAAATATTGCCGATAAGATTAACGTCCATGAATCAACTGTAAGCAGAGCCATAAATGGCAAATACGTACAGACAGACAGGGGCGTATATGAACTAAAATATTTCTTTAGAAGCGGAATAGAAAATGAAACAGGTGATGGAATCTCATCTGAGAGCATCAAGAAGATGCTTAAAAACATGATTGATCAAGAAAATCATAAACACCCAATTAGTGATCAGAACATTGCTGACGCATTGGCAAAAGAGGGATTAGGGATTTCTAGACGTACTGTTGCAAAATATAGGGACGAGTTGGGCATACTTTCCTCCTCAAAACGAAAGAGATATTAGAATGTGCTATGGTAAAATTAGTACATTCTTTTTTTATGGGCATATTATTGAATATTACGATAGGAATTAAATCAGTCGCACTCTGCTTTAACCCAATATGCAAAATCGTCATTTTGAGCATAGCGAAGAATCTGCTAAACTAATTTTGTCGATTTGAACACTAAATTGTTTGAATTTTTTATTTATGTATTGTTGCATTGTTTAAGTGACTATAATATAATTAAACCAACGGGACTGAAAATTGCATTAGGGACAAAATAAGTCCAAGGAGGGGATCATGAAGAACTTAATACAGCTTCAAAAGAGAATTGCCCCTGAAATAATTGATATCACAGAAAAAAGATACAGCATATTAAGAACTTTAGAATTCAACCAGCCCATTGGCAGAAGAGCACTTGCGGTTATGCTTAACAAAAGCGAAAGATGGGTTAGAAGTGAATTGGATGTTCTAAAGGAGCAGGGATTAATTGATATACAAACTTCAGGAATGACAGTTACAGAAGATGGTAAAAATATAATACATCAGTTTAGAAGCTTTATAGCTGAATTAAGAGGAATTACCAGCTTGGCGCAGGAAATCAAAGAAGCACTTAAGGTACGAGATGTATTAATCGTTCCGGGAGATACGGAGAATGACAGAGAGACTTTGAAGGATATAGCCAAATTAGCATTTGAGTATATTGAACAGCATATCAATGATAGTAATGTTATTGCAGTCAGCGGAGGCTATTCAGTATTGGCAGTGGCAGAAAATTCCTTGAAGCTTAAGGTAAAAGATGTAACAGTAGTACCTGCAAGAGGCGGCATAAGAGCTGACTTGGAAAGACAAGCAAATATTGTAGCAGCTAAGCTAGCAAACAATATTGGTGCAAGTTATCATTTGCTGCACTTGCCGGATAATATTAGTGAAGATATGCTGAACAGCATGATATCAGATCCCGACATCAGCACAGTTATTGAATACATAAGACACGCGAATATATTTTTATTTGGATTAAGCTCGCTGGAATCAATATCTAAAAAAAGAAACTTTACCGTTGAAGAGATGGAGATGCTAAGGAGCCTAAAAGTAAAAGCTGAGGCCTTTGGTTGTTACTTTGATGAAGATGGAAATATAGTACATAAGACAGGCAGTATAGGAATAAGACCTGAGGATTTAAAAAATATAGAGATAGCAATGAGTATAGGGGGCGGCGCCTCCAAAGCTGAGCCAATTATATTGGTTAACAAGGGCAGAAGCAACAGTGTTGTAGTGACAGATGAAGCTGCAGCCCATGAAATATTAAACATATTAAAGGGAGGAAATTATAATGGGAATTAAAGTAGGTATCAATGGGTTTGGTCGTATTGGAAGACCAGTATTTAAAATAGCAATGGAGAAGTTCGGTGAGGATGCTGAAATAGTACTAATCAATGATATGACAAGTCCAAAGACTTTGGCGCATCTTTTGAAGTATGACAGCACATATGGCGTGTACAGCGGAGAAGTATCTGCAACAGAGAACTCTATTATAGTAAATGGCAAGGAAATTCATATATCTGCAGAATCAGATCCATCAAAGATAAAATGGGGAGAGTACGGTGTTGATGTTGTAATAGAGTCAACAGGCAGATTTACAAGCAAGTCAGCTGCTATGAAACATATTGAGGGCGGCGCAAAGAGAGTTATAATCAGCGCACCTGCTAAGGATGAAGATATTACAATCGTAATGGGTGTTAATGAGCATCTATATGATCCAGAAAAGCATATCGTTATATCAAATGCTTCATGTACAACAAACTGTCTTGCGCCTATGGCAAAGGTAATACACGAAAAGTTTGGTATAGTTAAGGGCTTAATGAATACTATTCACTCATATACAAATGACCAAAGAATATTAGATCAGCCTCATGAAGATTTAAGAAGAAGCAGATCTGCAGCACTATCAATTATTCCAACAAGCACAGGAGCTGCAAAAGCAGTATCATTAGTACTTCCTGAGCTTAAGGGCAAGCTTACTGGTATGTCAATGAGAGTTCCAACACCTACAGTTTCAGTAGTTGACTTAGTTGTTGAATTAGAAAAAGAAGTAACTGCAGAAGAAGTAAACAATGCACTTAAGGCAGCATCTGAAAACGAGTTAAAGGGAATACTTCAGTACTGTGAAGAGCCGCTTGTATCTGTTGACTTCAAAGGAAGCGCTTACTCATCAATCATAGATGCATTATCAACAATGGTTATCCAAGGAAACATGGTAAAAGTAATTTCTTGGTATGATAATGAATATGGATATTCCAATAGAGTGGTTGATTTGGTAAAATATATAGCAAATAAGTAATTTAACTTCTCAGTTCCCGGTTTGTATATAGTACAAACCGGGCTGAATTTTGAGAAGAGTTTGTAGGAGGTCTGTTTTATGTTAAATAAACGTAATATTCAAGACATGGATGTTAGCAATAAGAAGGTATTGGTTAGAGTTGACTTTAATGTGCCTTTGGATGAGCAAAATCAAATTACTGATGATAGAAGAATAACTGAGGCTCTGCCAACGATTAATTATTTAATTGAGAACAACGCAAAGGTTATTTTGATGTCTCACTTCGGCAGACCAAAGGGGAAATTTAATGAGAAGTACTCTTTGAAGCCAGTGGCTGATAGACTTAGAAGTCTTGTAGCCGCAAAGGTTACATTGGCAGCAGATGTTATAGGTGATAAAGTTGAACAGGACATCGCAGCCCTTAAGCCAGGGGAAGTTCTTATATTAGAAAATGTAAGATTCTATGAGCAGGAAGAAAAGAATGATCCGGAATTTGCAAAGAGCTTGGCGGGTTTAGCTGAAATTTATGTAAATGACGCTTTTGGAACATCACATAGAGCTCACGCTTCAACAGCAGGAGTAGCAAACTATCTACCATCTGCCATAGGCTTTTTGATTAAGAAAGAATTAGATATCATGGGGAAAGCTATTCTTAATCCTGATAGACCATTTGTTGCAATACTTGGCGGAGCAAAGGTGTCAGATAAAATTGGTGTTATAGAGAATCTATTGGATAAAGTAGATACTTTGCTGATTGGTGGAGGAATGGCCTTTACCTTCTACAAAGCAATGGGTTATGAAATAGGAAAATCAATATTGGAAGCAGATAAGGTTGAATTGGCTGCAGAAATAATGGAGAAGGCAAGGATGAAAAATGTAGCACTTATGCTGCCTGTTGACATCGTTGTTGCTCCTGAGTTTAATAAAGATGCACCATTTCAAACAGTTTCAGCAGATAATATCCCGGCAGATCAAATGGGCTTGGATATAGGCGAAAAGTCTCAAGCACAATTTGCTAAGGTTATTGAAGAAGCAAAGACTGTGGTTTGGAACGGTCCAATGGGCGTTTTTGAAATGCCTAATTTTGCAAAAGGAACCTTTGCTTTGGCAGAAGCTATGTCAATCTGTAAGGGTACAACAATTGTAGGCGGCGGCGATTCGGCGGCAGCTGTAGAGCTACTCGGCTTTGCTGATAAAATTACGCATATATCCACTGGCGGCGGAGCATCACTAGAGTTCTTAGAAGGCAAAGTTTTGCCAGGTATTGATATAATAAATAACAAGTAAAGGGGTGAATGACATGAGAGTACCTATGATTGCAGGTAATTGGAAAATGAATAAAACTCCTGAAGAAGCGGTGATGCTTGTAAATGAGCTTAAAGGCTTGATACAAAATACATCAGCTGAGGTAGTTATATGCCCGACTTATGTTGCACTTGCTGATGTGTTAAAAGCAGTAGAAGGAAGCAGTATAAAGGTAGGGGCTCAAAATATGCATCATCAGGACAGTGGTGCTTTTACTGGTGAAATTTCACCTGTTTTTCTAAAAGCAATGAATATAGAATATGTTATTTTGGGACACTCTGAAAGAAGGCAATATTTCTTCGAGGGCAACAGTGAAATAAATAAAAAGCTGATAGCAGCATTTAAGCATGGTTTAAAGCCGATACTATGTGTTGGTGAGACCCTTGAACAAAGAGAGCAAGGCACAACCTTTGACATCATTAAGGAGCAGATTCAAAAGTGCTTAGAGAATTTACAGGAGTATAATTTAGAGGAACTGATTGTAGCTTATGAGCCTGTATGGGCGATTGGTACAGGAAGAACTGCTACTAAGGAAGATGCCAATGAAGTCATTGCTTTTATTAGACAACAGCTAATAGAAGTTCTTGGCGAAAAGCTAAGCTTAAATACTAGGATATTGTATGGCGGCAGTGTTAAATCTTCTAACATCAGAGAATTGATGGATATGCCAGAGATTGATGGTGCGTTAGTAGGTGGAGCTAGTTTAGATGCACTAGAATTCTCCAAGATTGCTTGCTATTAGTATTAAATTACAATAGAATATAAAAGAAAACAAAGTAAATAAAAATAATGAAACATGGAGTTTATAGGAGGAAGTAAAATGATAATCAGTAATGTAATAGCTAGAGAAATTCTAGACTCAAGAGGTAATCCAACGGTAGAGGTTGAAGTTGAACTAGAAAGCGGCGTAATTGGAAGAGCTGCAGTTCCTTCAGGAGCTTCTACTGGTGCTTTTGAAGCAGTAGAGTTAAGAGACGGTGACAAGTCAAGATACTTAGGTAGAGGCGTACTTAACGCAGTTAAAAATGTAAACGACATCATTGCATCAGAAATAATAGGTATGAGCGCATTAGATCAAGTTGCTATCGATAAAGCAATGATCGATCTAGACGGAACACCAAACAAAGGCAAGCTAGGCGCTAATGCAATACTAGGCGTATCAATGGCAGTAGCACATGCAGCTGCTGATGAGCTAGGCATACCTCTTTATCAATACATAGGCGGAGTTAACGCAAAGACTCTTCCAGTACCAATGATGAACATCATAAATGGCGGAAAGCACGCTGATAACAATGTTGATATACAAGAGTTTATGGTAATGCCTGTTGGCGCTGAGAACTTCAGAGAAGCATTAAGAATGTGTGCTGAAGTATTCCATAACCTTAAGAACGTTCTTAAGGCAAGAGGCTATAACACAGCAGTAGGAGACGAAGGCGGTTTTGCACCTAACCTTAAGTCAAACGAAGAAGCGTTGCAAGTAATCGTTGAAGCTATTGAAAAAGCAGGCTACAAGCCAGGCGTTGAGTTCTTTATAGCAATAGACGGAGCTTGTACAGAAATGTTCGAAGAAGCTAAAGCAAAGGGTGATACAGGCAAGTACTTCTTCTGGAAGTCAGGCTTTACCAAGACTAAGGAAGAAATGGTAGAATACTGGGCTGATTTGGCTAACAGATATCCAATTATTTCACTAGAAGATTGTATGGCTGAAGAAGATTGGGAAGGCTGGAAGCTATTAACAGATAGATTAGGCGACAAAATTCAATTAGTTGGCGATGATGTGTTTGTAACTAACACAGAAATACTTGAAAAAGGTATAAAAGCTGGCGTATGTAACTCAATACTTATAAAAGTAAACCAAATAGGTACTCTAACTGAAACTCTAGATGCAATAGCAATGGCTAACAGAGCAGGCTATACCGCAGTAGTTTCACATAGATCAGGGGAAACTGAAGACGTTACAATAGCTGATTTGGTTGTAGCAGTTAATGCTGGTCAAATTAAGACTGGTGCTCCATCAAGAACTGATAGAGTTGCTAAGTACAATCAGCTTCTAAGAATAGAAGAAGGTCTAGAAACAATGGCTATATACCCTGGAATGAATGCATTCTTCAACTTAAAGAAGAATATATAACTTGAATGTTATGAAGGACTGCTGTATAAAATAGCAGTCCTTCATAAATAATAAGGAGTAGTACAACTTTATTTTATGCAATTATTGTAATTTGTACAGCTTTATGTTAAAATCATTTATAATGATTTAAAACACGAAATTGAAACTTATATCAAAAATAGATATAAGCTTTTCATAACTATAGAGGGAGGTGTGGATTATGTTAAAGATTATTCTTTATGTAGTGCAACTTATAGTATGTTTGACTCTGATTGGTAGTGTTCTACTACAACCAGGTAAAAGCGCAGGTTTATCAGGCTCCATAGCTGGTGGTGCAGAGCAACTTTTCGGTAAGAAAAAGAGCAAAGGCTACGAAGCAATAGCTGCAAAAGTAACTACGATTTCAGCTGTACTATTCATGGTTCTAAGTATGATATTGATTGTTATACAATAATATGTTTATATAAAGATAGCCTAACAATATTGTTAGGCTAAAATTATGTCCCTTGTATTTGAATGGCTATTTAGATAATATAAAGATAAGATATTGATACGAACATATCAATATCTTTTTTATTTAAGGAGGAGTTTTTATGCAATATTTTTTGATATACTTGGTAATCGTAAATGTAATAGGCATAGCAATAATGGGAATTGACAAGCAAAAGGCAAAGAGAGGTCGATATAGAATTAGCGAAAAGACCTTGTTTATAACTGCGACGATAGGCGGCTCAATTGGCGTAAAGGCAGGCATGGAGTTATTTCGACATAAGACCCATCATAATAAATTTGTTTATGGAATTCCAGCAATAATTATCCTTCAGCTGGCTTTACTAGTTTATTTTATATATCGCTTTTAGGTATTGAAAATTCACATTTTAAACATATATTTTTTGAACATTGAACATAATAAAACATATATATAAATCGCATTAATACATAGTGCGAAATCTTTGTGTTATGTATTATATTTGAGGTGATTTTATGATTAACTTTCTACATGAAAATGCAAAAGATTTTTATTTTCCGGGAAATAAGACAGGAGTCCTTCTAATACATGGTTTTACAGGCTCTCCATCTGAAATGAGGTATTTAGGAGATTACTTGAAGGATAAGAACTTCAGTATAAGAGGTGTTTTGTTAAAAGGACATGGTACTAGTCCCAAGGAAATGAAAAAAACAAATTATAAAGATTGGATTCAGTCGGCTGAGCAAGGCTACTTGGAACTGGCAGAGTCCTGTGATGAGATTTTTGTAGTGGGTTTTTCTATGGGAGGCGCTATAGCACTTCATTTGGCTCATAAGTATGACATAAAAGGGATTGTAAGCCTTTCTACACCAATAAAGATACTTAATAGACAATATTATATAGGTGCGATAATAAAATATCTAAGCTTTGCAATAGGAAAACAACCTAAGATTGTCAAGCAAAAGGATCCTTTTATAATCAGCTATGATAAGACATCCATTAAATCCATCATAAGTTTTATGCAATTGATAAATATGGTAAAATTAGACTTACATAAGGTGGAAAAACCAATTTTGATTATGCAATCCTATGGCGATGGAACGGTACATCCTTCTAGCGCGAATTTTATATATAAAAGAGTGGCATCTATGGATAAAAGCATAATATTTTTACATAGCAGTGGTCATGTGATTACATGTGACTGCGAGAAAGAGCAAGTATTTGAAGAAGTACATAATTTTATTAACAAAAGGTGCAGCGGCAATATTGGTACCTTGCAAGAAATATATACTAAAACAATGGAGGTATAAGAGATGGAAGAATTGACCGAGTTAAAAAGCAGAATTTCAAGTTTTATGAGAGAGGATGCCTACAAACCCTTGAAGTTTGAAGAACTAAGGGAAACAATGGAAATAGACGGTACAGATGCGGAAAGCTTTACTACTGCTTTAAACGAATTAGAGCTGCTAGGTGAAATCATTGTAACCAAAAAAGGAAAGTATGGTATCACAGAGAAAATGAACCTTGTCCCGGGACGTATACAGGGCAACAAGAAAGGCTTTGCATTTTTGATACCTAATAACAAGGCTATAAAGGACGTATTTATCCCTGCAGAAAACTTAGCTGGAGCAATGAACAATGACAGGGTAATAGTTAGGTTAACCACTGGTGAGCTAAACACCAGAAAAAGTGAAGGCGAAGTTATAAGGGTATTGGAAAGAGCCAACGAGAAAATAGTAGGAGTATTCGAAGCAAGCCAAAGCTTTGCTTTCGTAATACCTGATGATCCAAGAATATATCAAGACGTTTTTATTCCAAAGGGTCAGTTTAATGGCGCTGTTACAGGGCATAAGGTTGTTGTTGAAATAACCGTTTGGCCAGAAAGCAAGAGAAACCCAGAAGGTAAAGTTGTTGAGATACTTGGACATAAGGATGATCCGGGAACAGATATAATATCCATTATAAGAAGCCACAACCTGCCGGAAGCCTTCCCTGAGGATGTAGAAAACCAAGCTAATAATGTATCAGAAATTGTAAGTGAAGAAGAAATAAAGAATAGAAGAGACCTTAGAGATAAGGTAATCGTTACAATAGATGGTGAAGATGCCAAGGACTTAGATGACGCAGTAGGGGTTGAAAGACTTCCAAACGGAAACTATTTACTAGGTGTTCACATAGCTGACGTTACTTATTATGTTACAGACAAAAGTCCTCTAGATAAGGAAGCCTTCAATAGAGGAACTAGCGTTTATCTTGTGGATAGAGTTATACCAATGCTTCCAAGAAGACTGTCCAATGGGATATGTAGCTTGAATCCGCAAATCGAACGTTTGACTCAAAGCTGTGATATGGAAATTGACAGCAAGGGCAAGGTTGTAAAATATGATGTGTACGAAAGTGTTATTAAGACAAAAGAAAGAATGACCTATAAAAACGTTAACAAAATACTTACAGACCGCGATCCTGAGACTATTGAGAGATATAAGGATTTGGTGCCAAACTTCGAATTGATGCATGAATTGATGCAGATATTAGGAAAGAGAAGAGCAACTAGAGGAAGCATCGAATTCGAGTTTCAAGAAACTAAAATAATCTTGGACGAAAAAGGCAAGCCTATTGAAATTAGACCATATGATAGAGGGATTTCCGAGCAAATCATTGAAGAGTTTATGCTTGTCTGCAACGAAACCATTGCTGAAGATATGTTCTGGAAGGAAGCTCCTTTTGTATACAGAGTCCATGAAGACCCAGCACCAGAAAAGATAGAAGCATTTAATGAGTTCATATACAACTTTGGCTACCATCTGAAAGGATCAGAAGAAATTCATCCAAAAGCTTTGCAGCAGTTGGTTGAAAAGATTAAAGGAACAAGAGAAGAAAGAATAATCAGTACCCTAATGTTAAGATCCTTGAAAAAAGCCAGATATACTAGCTCTAATTTAGGTCACTTTGGCTTGGCAGCTAAGTACTACTGCCATTTCACATCACCTATCAGAAGATATCCGGATTTGATAATCCATAGAATTATCAAAGAAGGCTTGCAGGGCAAACTTGTAGGCAAGAGATTGGCAGAACTGCACAGCAAGCTTGAGCAAATGGCTGATCACTGCTCAATTAGAGAGCGTGTGGCAGAAGAAGCTGAGCGTGATGTAGAGGACTTGAAGAAAGCTGAGTTCATGAAGGATAAGGTGGGCCAAGAATTTGAAGGCATAATCTCTAGTGTAACCTCCTTTGGAATGTTTATAGAGCTGGAGAATACCATTGAAGGCTTGGTTAGAATTAGCGCTATAGATGATGATTATTATACTTTTGATGAAAAGCATTACTCCTTAACAGGAGAACGCAGCAAAAAAACCTTCAAAATCGGAGATGTAGTAAAAATCAGAGTAGATAAAGTAGACGTAGCAAATAGAAATATCGATTTTGCATTAATATAAAATCAAAAAACGCATAAGCTGTTAACAAGGCTTATGCGTTTACATTTTGTCACATTAAGATTGTTAAAACAGAATTTTACATTGTTATTACAAGTTCATAATGCTATACTTAAGAAGTTGACACCGACAAAATTGGTGCTATAATAAATATACAACGCTAATCTAGGTGGTAAAAATATGGCAAATGTCAGTTTAAAAACAATTGCAAAAAACAAAAAAGCTTATCATGAGTATTTTATCGAAGAATCCTTCGAGGCAGGCATTTCCTTATCAGGCACTGAAGTCAAATCAATACGAAATGGCGGAGTGAACCTAAAGGATAGCTATGCGGCAATAGACAAAGGTCAGCTTTCTGTTTACAACATGCATATAAGTCCATATGAAAAAGGAAATATATTTAACAAGGATCCACTTAGAACAAGGCAGCTTTTGATGCACAGAGGTGAAATCAATAAACTTATAGGATATATACAGCAGAAGGGTTACACTCTCATACCACTATCTGTATATCTTAAAGGCAGCTTGGTTAAAGTTCAACTAGGTGTAGCAAAGGGCAAGCAGCTTCATGACAAACGTCATGCAATAGCTGAAAGGGATGCTGAGAGAGACATCCAAAGAGAAATGAGAGGCAAAGATTACTAACTCTCTATTAAAAATGGGGGCGTAAAGGTTTCGACGGGGGTCGTAGAGATCGAAGTAGCGAGCGGTGGTCCCAGCGGCACTTTAAAAAGCTGGAAAATTAAATTAAACGCAAACGATAATTACGCGTTAGCAGCTTAGGCTGCTCGTCTTACCTTTAGTTACCTCACTTTAGGATAAGGCGTCATTTAGAGGTGAACGTTACTGTCAAAGCTTTGAGACAGATAACGCATTATGAAGCTACTAAAACTGTAAGCCTGTCAGACGGCGTGCAGCAGAGGGAATGTTAAAAGACTGACTGCGCTCGGAGAAGCATCGGTTGAAGCACTTTCGGACAGGGGTTCGATTCCCCTCGCCTCCACCAAATAATAAGTTATAATACAGAATTACATAGGGAAGAAATGTTATAAACACGCTATATTTGTTGTTATTACAAATACGGCGTGTTTTGTGCTTTTTTGAGTAATTTGGTTCGAATAATGACAAAGCATTTGGCAAAGTTGGAGCGATGAATATAATAAACTATTCATTTGTACCAAAGTATAGAAAAAAATTTCCAGTTCGACACTAGGGAATGACAAAAAAGAAGTCATGATGGAATATAATAATATTAGTTTATAAAGCAAATCGGAAGGATGTGTTATTTTGAAAAAATTCCTGGTGGTGCTTCTTAGTGTGTGCTTAATCTTCGGAACAAGTATAATGCCTCTGTATGCAGCACCTAACACAGGGGGTAAGACTGTCTCAGTCACTGGAGTCACTTTGAATTATGAATTAATTACACTGGATATTGGAAAGACTCAAATATTAACCGCAACAGTTGCACCAAAAAATGCAACAAATAAGTCGGTAACATGGACTTCAAATAATCCTGCAGTAGCAACTGTTAATGCATCTGGCGTGGTTACTGGGATTGGAGCAGGGTCTGCTACAATACTTGTAAAAACCAACGTTGGTGGTAAAACAGATACTTGTGCAATAACTGTTAAGCCTTCGCAAACGACTGTTTCTGTCACAGGCGTTGTATTGAATCCACAAACCTTGAGTCTGAAAGTAGGAACTCAGCAAGCTCTGTCTGCAACAGTATTACCTGAAAATGCAACTAATAAGGCAGTTCTATGGAATTCAAATAATCCTGCAGTTGCAGGTGTGGACACAAATGGAATGGTCAAAGCACTATCAGCTGGTACTGCAATTATTACAGTTAAGACAGCTGACGGAAACTTTACAGGTATTTGTACTGTGAATGTCGAGAGTATTTCTGTTATAGGAGTATCACTTGATATTCACAACTTTTCTTTCAAAGTTGGTGCTCAACAAATTCTTAGCGCTACTGTATCACCAGATAATGCAGACAATAAGACAGTTAATTGGTCTTCAGACAATACGGCAGTCGCAACTGTGGAGCAAAATGGCACAGTAAAAGCGCTATCTGTGGGTACTGCAATCATTACAGTTGCAACAGCTGACGGAAATCTTACTGATCAATGCACTGTGACTGTTGCGAGTATCCCGGTTACAGGTGTAAGTCTTACCCCTGCTACGCTAAACCTGGAAGTTGGCAAGACACAGACAATGATAGTCACGATATTGCCAGCGGATGCAACAGATAAACAAGTTTTTTGGTCATCCAGTGATGAATTAGTAGCAATAGTTGATGCAAATGGTGTTGTTACAGCGAAGTCGCCAGGCTCAGCCACAATTGAAGTTAAAACAATTGATGGTGTGCATGCAGCTGATTGTACTGTCACAGTAGTTGCACCTCCACCCAATATTTATTATGTAGCCCTAGGAGATTCTATTGCAACGGGTACAACTTCAAGAGGTACAACATCCAGTTATGTAGAAGGTCTATACAATCACCTTATATCTATTTATCCATCGCATATTGTTACAATGCAGAACTTGGCTCATGATGGGGATGCATCCTATGACTTGTACATGAAGTTGAAAAATGACCCATTATTCCAAGATGACATTAAGAAAGCAAATGTAATTAGCATCAGCATTGGTGGCAATAATGTATTACCAGCAGGGAAAAACTTTTTCACAACCATAGACTTGTCTATTGCAGAAGCAGGAACAAAGTCTTTTGAGTACGAGTATGATTTAATCATCAAGGAAATAAGAATTTTAAACACTACGGCTAAAATTATTAGTTCTACCTTATACAATCCTTATAATTCGGTCTCCATTAGCGGCTACACAAATGATCCAAATCTGAATAAACAGATACAACCTTTTATCGACAGAATTAATGCCAAGATCAAAGGAATAAGCGATTCTAATTATGTGGTCGCGGATGTCTATAGTAAGTTTTTGGATTACTCAGGTCAAGGAAAAATGGGAAGCATCACATATTTTTACCCTAGTGCATTGTTCAGCTTCATGCGAGATCCGCATCCAAATCAAACAGGTCAAAATCTGATTATGGAAATTCACAAGGGACTTATCATTCCATAATGTTGTTAGAATCATAGAATAATAGGTATCCTTGAATCAAACTTACACAAAAAGCCTGTGATAACATATAATCACAGGCTTTTAAACTTATAGATAATACATGGAATATAATATAAGGTGGGCAGAATTTTAATAAATGAATATATGAAGAAAAGGTAATAAATCAGAAGACAAAGAATCTTGGTACGATTTAAAAAAAACTATTGCCTAGACAAGCCGGTATTTGATATATTCTAAACATTAAGTGAAGTAAAATTAAATATTTTGTGAAGAGAAGAAGTTTTTGTGTATATATGCACAAAAACTTCTTTTGATTTGGAGAAATTGTGACCTTTGGTGATTTGTATTAAAAAATATAAGTTGAAGGAGGTTGTTTTTTAATGTTGAAGAAGGGTTGGTATGTATTAGAGGTAAGAAGTGGAAGTGAAAGGAAGGTGAAGGAGATTATTAAAGGATTAGTGAAGGGGAAAGGATTAGAGAATTTGATAGGTGAAATTAAAGAAAATGAAATTAGAGGTTATGTTTATATTGAAATGACTTTAAATAACGAATTGGTTTATGCGATAGAGGGGATTAGCAATTGTAATGGTTTTGTTAGATGTGATGGAGTGATAGTAAAAATGAACTAGTTTATCTTATAGATAATGAGGCTATAGGTTTTACAGCTATAGCCTCAGAAAGACTATCAATCAAGAACAACATGATAAACACACCTTCCCATCCCGAAAAACCATTACAATAATGGACATATAATCGAGATAATTATCATATTTAGTATTAGCAAGAAGTCAATACTGTGAAAAATTATTGTATGTGTATATCATGTAATCTAAACTGCACTATATTTAAAAAATCAGGGAGGTTAATATGAAGTATTGGGTAATAAATAAAAATCAATATGAAAAGATGCTGTGCCATATAGGCTCAGGCGACCTTCAGAATGCAGATATTATTGTTTTTGGCAATGAGGGAGGGGCTGGAGGAAAACCACTATATGCAATCATTGAGGGGATCGAGAGATATGCCCCAAAAGGTTTTGGAGAGAATCAAGTTACTAGTACACTTGATCTCAATGGCAATTGGGATGCTGGTTTTTGGGATACTTCTGCTATTATTTGCGAGCAAATGGCTTTTGAAATTATGCAAGAGAATAATGTGAAGCTGCCAGATAAAGGTTTTGTCAAAGGCGGGTTTCTACAATATTGCGCCAGAATCAGTCTGGCAATTGAAGACACGAAAAATGATATTGATTATTGGTTTAAGCCTATGGGTCAGAATACTGAAGCTGCGCACCATATCAAAGAATACATCAGAGAGGGTCTGTTTCAACCAAGAAAAGGGATACAAACCTTCATAATGGATTGGAGACCACTGCCACGTCCAAATCAGAACTGGTGGGGAGAGGAATATTCAGTTATAGATAAGGATCGGTTTTTCCTTGCATTTAATTTAAAATCAAGGAAGGAATATTGTGATGAATTTACGAATTATAGTAAGGACGCACTGCGTAGAAAAGAAATACTCAAGAATGCAATTTTAACTTCTCGTGCAAAGGTAATCATTGGGTTTGGTGAAGTAGATACAAAACAGAATTTGATCAAAGAGATACTCGATTTATCCTTAAGTGATTTCAAGGAAATCACGGTTGACGGAGTGACTGTAAAGGCTTTTGCGTGCAGGAAGAAATATGAAGTTAAAAATGATGAGCTGAATATATTCCTACTTCCTTTCCCGGTAGCTGGAAAGGGTCCGTTTAAAAATGGTGAGGAGATGAATAAGTTTTATACATATATCGCAAGGAATATAAAAGAGTTGCTTAAAGTTTAGCATGAGAGAAATACTCAGATACAGGTCTGATGTAATTATCGAGTATTTTTAGAAAAATACAGTTATACTAACTTTGAAATATATGGAGCTTTATTCGCCTTCGATGAGAATGTCACTTCGAAAATGCCAGCTGTGAATATACATACGGGGAAATAACACAATATGAAGCTACTAAAACTGTAAGCCTGTCAGAGGTTGTGCAGCAGAGGGAATGTTAAAAGACTGACTGCGCTGGTCGAGTATCGGTTGAAGAAGGATCACGCAGGGGTTCGATTCCCCTCGCCTCCACCAAATACATAAATCAGCAGACTAGGAATTTTGATTCTTAGTCTGTTTTTGTTTTATCCTAAAATGACATAAGTTTTGATTAAATATATATAAATTGTAGTGAGAGTGAATCGATGTGTAATTTTGAGAATGTTTAATATTTGTTAAGTTTCAATAATTCATTGCTTGTACGTTAAACTAATGCTAATATTTTAAATGGGACAAGTAGGACTTATAAATTATTTAATTAATGGAGGCTACATAATGAGCATTACCTTTGAAAGTTTTTTGCAGCAATTTACATCAAATCCAGCATTTTTTACAATAGTAATACTTACTTTGGGTGTTATTTTAGTAAATGGTTGGACTGATGCACCTAATGCCATTGCAACTTGTGTTTCTACCAGGGCAATTAGTCCGAAGAACGCTATCATGATGGCGACTTTCTTTAATTTTTTAGGTGTGCTGGTTATGACATTAGTAAATGCAACTGTTGCACAAACCATATATAAAATGGTTGACTTTGGAGGGAACTCCCATGATGCTTTGGTTGCACTATCTGCAGCATTGTTTGCTATTGTAATATGGGCCACTGCGGCTTGGGCGCTTGGCATCCCTACTAGTGAGAGCCATGCATTAATAGCGGGCATTTCTGGAGCTGCAATAGCATTACAGGGAGGATTTTCGGGAATCAACGGTGAACAATGGATTAAAGTCTTTTATGGATTATTTATGTCTACAATCATGGGTCTAGGTTTCGGATTTCTTCTAGTTCATATCATACAAATTATGTGCAAACGCATACATAGACGAAAGACTAGAGTATTTTTCCAAAATGCACAGATTGCCGGTGGGGCAGCAATGGCATTCATGCATGGAGCACAAGATGGCCAGAAATTTATGGGAGTTTTTATGCTTGGAATCTTCTTAGCGAATGGTCAGGCTGACGTAACTAATTTTACAATTCCAATATGGCTTATGATACTTTGTTCTGCAGTAATGGCGATTGGTACTTCCATAGGCGGATATCGTATTATTAAGACAGTAGGAATGGACATGGTAAAATTAGAAACCTATCAAGGTTTTGCAGCAGACTTAGCAGGTGCAGCTTGTCTATTGATTTCTTCCACATTAGGCATTCCCGTTAGTACCACTCATACTAAGACAACAGCAATAATGGGTGTTGGTGCTGCAAAGAGAATTTCTGCTGTTAATTGGGGTGTAGTGAGGGACATGGTAGCAGCTTGGATTTTAACATTTCCTGGTTGCGGTATTCTTGGATATGCAATGGCTTATATATTTATGAAAATATTTTAGATAATGAAGGGAATGTGTAAGAATGGCAAATAAGAAGAATTTTAACTATTTTAAGGCTTTTATTGATTTATCAAATGGTTCATTAAAGGCAGCAGAACTATTAAGTAAAACTTTGCATAATTTTGATGTAAACCAAGTAGAAGAGAAAGTGAAAGAAATGCATGTAATCGAGCATAATGCAGACCTTGAAAGACATGAGATCATGAATAGGCTGGCGAAAGAATTTCTTCCACCAATTGAAAGAGCAGATATCATAAGCCTTGCTGATAATGTTGATGACGTAATAGACTCAATCGAAGATGTTTTAATACGTATAGAGATGTTTAACGTACAGAACATTAGGCCAGAAATCCTTAAATTCACTGAAGTAGTGATGGATTGCTGTAAATCTATGAGTGCAGCTTTGAAAGAATTTGAGCACTTTAAAAGATCCAAAACTCTTCATGCTGCAATTATAGAAGTAAATCGTCTAGAGGAAGTTGCAGATCATCTTTATATTAATGGAGTTCGAGACCTTTTCAAAAACTCAAAAGATCCTATTGAATTAATGATATGGACAGAAATATACAGGTTGCTAGAAAAGTGTTGCGATAACTGCGAAGAAGTAGCAAATGATATTGAAAATATAGTAATGAAAAATTCCTAAGAGAATTAAAATAAGGTTAGTAACTGGCGCCGAAGTTATATTGTTAATTAAACGCAAACGATAATTACGCATTAGCAGCTTAAGCTGCTCGTCTTACCTTTAGTTACCTCACTTTAGGATATGGCGTCATTTAGAGGTGAACGTTACTGTCAAAGCTTTGAGACAGATAACGCATTATGAAGCTACTAAAACTGTAAGCGTATCAGAGGTTGTGTAGCGGAGACAATGTAAAATCACTATCTGTGCTGGTCGAGCATCGGTTGAAACACGGTCACGCAGGGGTTCGATTCCCCTCGCCTCCACCAAATAAGAACTCAAATTTTGATACATAGGAAACCTCTTGATTACAAGGGGTTTTCATTGTTTTTGAAGATAAAATAGGCATGGTGAATTTAAGTAAAGCAGAAGCACTATCTTGAGAGGGCAGCGAATAACACTCGTCTGGGTTTAAGTCCCTTCGATCGCACCATAATGATTATAAAAAAAAGTAAAGTGGAAACTTTACTTTTTTATTTTTACATAAAATAAGTGTCAATCTAAAAAAGCAATTTTATTGAATTATTATAGCAATTATTTTAAAGTTTTACAGAAAAAGAGAACTTATAATAATTATAGAGTAGCTTGATATTGGACAATTATATGTAATTTAAAAAATAGAAAATAATATAGGGGGTAAACAGCATGAAAAAAATTCTATGTGTTTTTATTGTCTTTTTAATGATGACTTCTATCTTTGTGGGATGCGGAAATAAAGATAAAAGCAAAAATGAGGAAGCAAGCAGTAATTCTGTACAGTCCTCGTCTAATGATGCTGAGAAAAATAGTGGGGGAGACATAAAGGTAAATATGGGAAATAGTGGAGTGAATTTAAGTTTACCAGATGGATTCCCGAAGGAGGTTGTTCCTCTGCTAGGGGATGCAAATGTTATAAATGTAATTGATAATAAAGAATCTAAGGCGATGGGGATTACCTATACTACTGAAAAAAGTTTTGAGGATGTTGTAGCCTTTTATCAAGAAGTTATAAAAGACGGGGTGGAGCGTTCAGAATCTGCATCAGAAAACGGATATTTGATGTTCGCTAAAAAAGCCGGTATAGATATTAGTGTCGTGGTAAGCAAGTATGAGGGTGAAAAAGTAAGCGTTTTTCTAAATGTTTCAACTGCTGATCAAGAAGCAAGCGGTAATTCAAGTGCATCTGAAAACAATAATTTTGAAAATGCTGAAACAGTTAATGTTCCGAGTAGTTATCCAATAGATAAGCTTCCTATTATAAGCGGAGATAAGATAACTGAAGCAAGTGTAACTGAAGGTGATAGCACAAATTCTTATTACTTAATGGTCCTATCCACAAAGAAAATAGAAGAAATTGTGGATTACTATGATTCGAATTGGGGGAATATTACAAACAAGTACAAGACTGTTAGCAGTAAAGATTTTGATTTGCAAGGTGAGATTGAAAAATACAATATAACTATAAGAGGTGAAGTACAGGACGATCAATTGCAATTAGTTGAGTACCATATTCTAATTGATGAAAGCAAACAATAAAAAAGATTCCTCCTAGAAAACTTCTCATAGAATGGTATAAGGTTATATAATGTAATATCATAGAATAGAATATTATCAGAATATTCTAATGATTTTCTGTGGGGGGGAGTTAAATGGGAGACTTAATCAGCAGAGTATCAAGAGAACTCTCTGTAGAAATGCCTTTCCAAACAAATGTGTTTTACAATAAAAATACAATTATTGTAAGGCCGAATTTGTTTGTTGCTAATGCTGAGAATAGTTTTAGTGACTACCATTTTTCTATTCCATCAGTAGCACCCCCGCCAATAAAGCTTGGAAGAAAAGAGCATAGTGTGAAGGCCAATAGAGTGCTGGTAATAAACCCTGAAGAGTCAGTAATGATTAAAAATTCTGCAGGAAATTTACCTACAACAGAATACACTGTTTTATTTATCAATAAAAAATTTCTTCAGGAGATTTCATACGAAATTTACGGTAATTCATATGTGAGTTTTTCTAATACCAATTATAATATAAGTAATATGCTGAGATACTCTTTTGAACTATTTGCCAAGGAGTTTAAAAGCTCTCATGCCGGAAACGTACTTATGCTTGAGAGTCTAAGCGCGCAAATCGCAATTGGTCTACTAAGAGAGTTAAAAAGTAATTTTTCTAATAAAGTACATGAAAAAAATTATGGTGGTATGCAGCATATTGATAGAGTTATAGAGTATATGGAGGAAAATTATAATGCTGCTATAAATCTAGACGATCTATGTCAAGTAGCAAACCAGAGTCTATATCACTTCGTTCGAGTGTTTAAGCAGGAAACAGGAAAAACACCTCATGAATATCTAATAGACATAAGGATAAATAAAGCTGAAGATATGATGAAAAGAGAGGAGCATTCAATAAGCGAGATAGCAGAAATATGCGGCTTTATAAACCTTAGCCATTTCTGCACTGTGTTTAAAAGAAAAATAGGCGAGAGTGCTTCATCTTACAGAAAAAAACTATAAAAAGTTAGCACTGGTTTAATAAGGGAGTGATTATTCATTCCCTTTTGTTGTTCTGGTATCTAATATATTCTTTATCATTTTAAGGTCTATGGACATCTGAAAGTGCCAATAGTGTTTTCAGTTTTTGCTAATTTGTTTATTAATTTCAGCAATATAACAAAATGATTCTTTAAATTTTATGACATAATGGGTATATATGACAGTATTTTACAATAGGGAGGCGTTGTAATATTGAGGTATAAGAAAGCTTTAAGCTTAGTTCTAACGTTGATTCTGATATTTATTAGTACTGTTCCCTTTTTAAACACATATGCGCTGCCAAACACCCTAGGCAGTACTCTAGTTCCCGGAAAATTTTCAAATGTTACCTATAAGGTCAAACCCGGCGTAAAAACAATGCCTGGTACACTGAATTACAATACTAGATTGATGGAGCTTTCAGATTTATTGGGTAAGAACTCTAATATACAAAGTTTAAACACTTATAATCAAAGTATTGGTACTCCTACTCCAGGCGCAATAAAGCTGCCGGGAGTAGGATCAATTAGTCCACAAGCTGGAACAACACAGCCTACTGTTGATATTGATACTTCTCTGCTAACCGTCAAGGATTTAAAATACCCAATCGGCTCCAGTTATATGGTGTTGAATAATGATGTTGCAGCGTTTCAACCTAAGGCTGGTGAGATATATCTCGATAACACCAAGAAAACTGCGCTTAAGGTAATAGGCAGTCCTGTATTTGACAAGGCTTCAGGTAAAAAAGTGATACCTATATCAAAAACAGCTTTTAATGATGTGTTTGAAAACTATAAAATACCGGAGCAAAAGATACAGGTTAATAAGGCAAATGTTTCTTATATTGCACCTACAGCTGCAGATGAAGATGGAGCAAGCTATATTGATATACAGCAAACTAAGGAAATAAGAAATGTCTCACTTGCTTCACTTGGTGACACCTCAGTAAAGATTGAGGATGACTGCATGGTTGTCAAAATAAAAAATGTAACCTTGTATGAATACCCTGAACCTGAAAAAGACAAGAACAAGGATAAGGATAAAGAGGCAGGCAGCGAGTCCTACGAAGAAAATCAGGAAAATACTCAGCAGCAGGAAGGCTATTATGAAGAAAAAGCAGGTGATGAGAGCGGGAAAGAGTCCAACCCAAGCAATAATGCGGAAGGTGTCAGCGAAGCGAGCGAAGTGAAAATTAAGATAAAGGTAGAGGAAGGCACTTTAAAGATATATAAGCCCAGAGCCTTCGCATCGGTAGATATAGGCTTGCTTACACAGGAAATAAAGGTCGGTTTTGAATCCGATATGGTTTCAGAGATAAAGCTGAAGGGTGAATTAAAGTTTAATAAGGTAATAGAGACATGTATTTTCGGATATGACATTGAAATTCCTTATGGACGTGCGTTTATCGGAGTATTTTTGATTGTTGATGCTAAGGGTCAAGTAGAGGTAAAGGCAAAGGTTATTTCTGAAGGCAAGATGCAGGTAGGCTTAAAGGCAGAAGCCATTGCTTTTATACCGGTATATGTAGGTCCCTTTGCTGAACCCATAATTGATGAGATAAAGGTAGGATTTTCAGCAGATGGAGAAGTAACAGCTAAGATTGCCTTGATGCCTCAGGTAGGATTAGTAATTTGCGACTATGAGATTGCAGTGTTTCAGCTGTGGCTAGCATTGAAGGCTAACGCTGAATTCCATATACAGACAGAGGGGGGGCTGGATACAAACACCTTGGATGTTTCAGGAGATATTAGTGGGGAGGGTCACTTGAAGCTGGATGCATATGCCGAGTTCATAGGTTATCTTTTAGGCTATAAGTATTCCTTTTTCTATAAGGAGTGGAATCTATATGATAATACCTGGACCTTTGGCAAGAGCGTAGAAGGAGGGGCAAGTACTCTAGAGCCTATATACGGCAATATCTCTCTAAGTGCAGATGCGTATGAAAATAAAATTCGAGGATCTGTATCCTACTTTGATAATACAGCGAAGAGGTCCATTGGTACAGGGGGCATAAATTTCGGATCTGATTATAAAGGAGACGATTTAATAATTAGCATAAAAGATAGAAATGGTCAGACAGAGACATTCGGTGTAAGTACAGATTTTAATGGCGACTTTGAGTTAATTAAAGAGATAACGCCCTTGGATAAGGTTAGTGCATCTCTAAATACGACGGTAACAGATGGCAAGGGCACAAAAAGAAATCTGATAGGAAGCACACCTGTGGTTACACCTACAATACCTTTTAATAAGTTTACATTTGTTGCTGATGCATTTAACGATGTTGTAAGTGGTACTGTTTCGGATGGACATAAAACTCCGGATAGACATGAAACCATGTATTCAGGAAGATTGATTATCGATAAGATTGATAAAACAGGTAAAAGAACTCAAAGCACTGCTTATGCCGTCAATGGAGAATTCTCAAAGCCGATTGCTTTGGTTGAAGGAGATCAGATAAAGGTTACTCTTCCCTTTGAGGGAGCTGTTTTCCCTGAAAACCCTGAGACTAAGCAGGCATCCCTTGATGCACTGAAGATATTCTTCAATATTGATCGTGTAAATAATAAAATCAACGGAAGCATACAAAATTTATATGAGGCTGAAACAACATCCGCATATAAGGGAGATGTGAAATTTAAGGCATATATGCCATCTGGTGGTCGTTTAATCGGAGAATTTGGACAGCAGAGAGCAAAGGTTCACGGTCTAACAACTTATGTACGTGATAAGAAAAATCCATTAGTTATAATCACCAAAATAATAGAGAGTAACTCAAGTACCTTTAGTACCCCTTTTGAATGCTTGGTATTTACAATAGAAATCAATCATGATGGTATTAAAAAGGTTATTACCTATGATCCTTTTGCTAAATTAGGAAATATAGCGAAAGAACCTCTTCAGAATGCTGTAACAAATCCAGTTGACGATAAAATCGATTCCATAATAAACCCTGCGGATTTAACCAAGTGGGCAGGGGTATGGGAATGTGATTATTTAGGTTCTGTTGTATTCAGAGTTGATGGAAACAAAATCATCGGAACCTATGATGATGGAAATTCGCTTCTTAATGCTTCTGTTTCCAATAATAAATTAGTTGGAACACTTGATGAAAATGGAGGAGAACCAAAGTCGTTTGAATTCACGTTATCCTCTGATGGAAAAGCATTGAGCGGGAAGTGGTATAGTTCAAGGAATGTAGCTGGATATGCCCTTAGTGGCCAAAGGCGAACGCTACCTTCTCTAAATATAATATCACCAGCTATTTCAAAATCATTATGGACTGGTGTATGGTATACAGATCTTGGCACCATGATTTTAAACCAAGAGGGGCAAAAGGTAATCGGGACACTGGGAAGAAATGAGCTGCCAGTGACTGGTATAATTGTTGGCAACACCTTTAAAGGAAGCTTAAAAGAGAACGGATTCATTAGGAAATTTGAATTCAATATGTCCTATGATGGAGCTAACTTTGAAACTATCTCGAATGAAGAATTAGCCACAGATGATTCTTCATGGCACGGATGGGGGTTTAGGCAAAATACTAAGCATGAATAATAATAAATAGTTGAGTTTTGGTGCCGGGGACAACGTTTAGCTGGTAATTTGATTATAGGATAGTGATGGCTGTCTAGAAGTTGTGTAGCGGAGAGAATGTAAAATCACCATCTGTGCTGGTCGAGTATCGGTTGAAACACGGTCACGCAGGGGTTCGATTTCCCTCGCCTCCACCAAATATATAAATCCACAGACTAGGAATTTTGATTCTTAGTCTGTTTTGTTTTTGCGCCTGACTCATAATTTATTATGTAAACATGATACGCTCGATAATTCTATAAGTATTTAATTCATCTGAAACACAGAAAATAGATATTAGTAGTAATGAAGTAGTATATAAGAGAAATGCCATTGGGAGGAATTATAATGAGAGTTTTTGTACCATTAAAAGTTTATTTTGAAGAGGCTGTAAAAGAATATGAGCAAGGAAGAGAACTATTAGAGAGATATGAGAAACTAAATATACCACTTATTCAAATTGAAGCACATCATAAGATTGAAGAACTAAGACATCAGCCTGATAAAGAGTTTACTAGATTGAAAAAGTATTTAATTTTAGGTACAAGAAAAACCATAAAACTTACTCCGAATGATAAAAGTGCTGATTTTATAGTGCCTTTTACTTCTAGTGGCTGCACTGCTTTATGTCTTTATTGTTATTTGGTTTGTCATTTCAAAACGAACTCTTATCTTAGGGTATTCGTGAATAGAGATGAAATGATGAATAAGGTTAAGCAATCAATTAACAAAGTTAGAGAACATAAGATTTATGAATTAGGCTGTAACTCAGATATGGTTCTTGAAAACACAATAACAGGAAATCTGAGGTGGGCTATTGAGGAATTTGGGAAACTAGAAAATGCTACAGCTACCTTTGCAACAAAGTTTGATATGGTAGATAACCTGCTTAAAGCGAAACATAACGGGAATACACAGATGCGCGTTTCTGTTAATCCTATGGAAATCATTAGGAGGGTAGAATTTGGTACCAGCAGTTTAATAGAGCGGATTCATGCCGCTAATAAGATGTTTGTAGCCGGGTATAGAGTAGGCTTGAATATTGCCCCCATCATATTAGAAGATGGATGGGAGTCAATGTATGAAGAAATGTTCCAGCAATTGGAAGAACAATTATTACCAAAGCTGAAAGAACAGTTGTTTATAGAAATAATATTCATGACATATGGATTACCAAATTTCTATATTAATGCAGCAAGTATGCCCAAGGCGGTTGACTTATTGAACAAAGACAAGATGAGGCTAAAGAGTCCTGGGAAATATACCTATCGCAATGAATATAGAAATGCCGCTGAGAGTATTTTAAGAGGGTATTTAGAAAAGTATTTACCTGAGGCTACAATTAGTTATATTGTATAGGGAGTCATTTAACGGGGATGTCACGAACCAAAGCCTTGAGTATGCATTGAATTACGAAGCCACTGAATCTGCAAGCCTGTGATGGAGAATATCACAGGCTATTTTATTGGCACACCTGCAAAGCTATGTTATCTGGCACTTCGGTAGAATTTTACCAAATGATTTAAGCATAGTATAATGATAATAGAGACAAAACTGTTATTGTGGTTTTAGGGGGTTATAAAGTGGATTATAAATATTTGTTGGAAATGATGCTCATGAATTTAGACGAAGGGATATTGGTTGTTGATAATGATGCAAATGTCACCTTTTTCAACGAACCGGTGTCAGATATTGCAGGTATTAATCCCGATGAAGCGATTGGTAAAAATATATTGGACATATTTCCAGCATTGACACCCGAAACCAGCACTTTTTATTATGTATTGAAAACGAAAAAACCCTTGATTGATTATGTACAGAATTATATAAATTACAAAGGCAGGAAGGTTTCTACTGTAACATCAACCATACCTCTCATGAAGAACCAAGAAATAATTGGCGCCATGGAAGTATACAGAGATCTGAGCTATACAAAAGAATTGGCTGATAAAATCCACTCTCTCCAGGAGAAAATATCTCAATATAGTTCCAACCCGCAACCTTCCATTAAGAATGGGACGGAATATACATTTGATGATATTATAGGTAAGAGCTATGGGATAAGAGCTGTAATAGACAAAGCAAAGAAAATCGCAGATAGCATATCTCCTGTGCTGGTGTATGGAGAAACCGGGACTGGTAAGGAACTTTTGGTGCAAGCCATACATAATGCAAGTACAAAACGAAGAAACAAACCATTTATTGCGCAAAACTGTGCGGCTATTCCTGCCACGCTTTTGGAGGGAATCCTTTTTGGTACCTCATCAGGAAGCTTTACTGGTGCCAAGGACAAACCTGGAATTTTTGAGCTAGCCAATGGAGGCACGCTGTTTTTAGATGAAATAAATTCAATGCCTTTAGAGCTTCAGGCAAAGCTGCTTAGAGTTCTTCAAGACAGTACTGTAAGGAGGCTGGGAGGGCAGAAAACAGTCACTGTGGACGTAAGAGTGATTGCTTCAACAAATGAAGAGCCCCATAAGATAGTTGAAAAAGGGCTGCTTAGAGAAGATTTATTTTATAGATTGAATGTTATTCCTCTAAGAATACCCCCTTTGAGAGAACGAAAAGAGGATATCTATATACTGGTGGACCACTTTATTAAGCTGTATAATACGAAGCTTGATAAGAATGTAAAGGAGATATCATCATCGGTTTTGTCCATATTAGAAAACAGAAGATGGCCGGGAAATGTGAGGGAGCTGAAGTATACAATTGAGAATATCATGAACTTTATTGATAAAGAAGTGATTTACCTGGATGAAATCACGTTTAACTCCTGCGATAATATGCTGCCGGTGCATGAGCATAAAAATGAACTGCTTTCATTTAGTGAACTCAGTATACCTCCCTTAAGGGAAGCGGTAGATAAATATGAAAAAGATCTGATCGTAAGAGCTTTAGAACAGGCTGACGGAAATCAGGCAAAGGCGTCAAGGCTGTTGAAAGTGCCTAAGCAGACCCTATGCAACAAAGCCAAGAAATATAAAATAAACTGCAAAATACAGATTGAATCATAAAGATTAAACTATATCCCGAAAATGATACAGCGTCCCATTATTGGGACTCGATTATCCCGATAATGGGACGTTTCATTAAAATATGAGCTTGCCAAGACTTCGTTGACAATAACCAATGAAGCCTTGGCTTTTTTTATTAAGCTATATGTCACAGTAGTGGTTTATGGTGTTGTTTGGGAAAACCATAAGAATGAATAATTCTTATAAAGATTGTTAAAGTTTTGGCATAGAAATTGCTCTGAATATATGCTGACAAGAAGCTTGTAGTGTCAGCAAATTGAGGTTATTTGATAATGCTGCGATTTTCGGATAATCAACTTGTGACATTATAATATTAAAAAAGGGGTAGAAAAATGATAAAAGCCTTACTTGTTTTGTTGGTTATATTTGCCGCTGTATATGCATTCATCTACATTTCAGCATTTATTAAAAATAGGAATAATCTTTCTAAACACAGCTGGTGGAAATTCATATTAATAGGTCTTGTAACTGATATTGGGGATACTCTTGGTATTGGTAATTTTGCACCAACAGCATCAATTTTCAAGTTATTTAAACTTGTTGATGACAGGGTTATACCAGGAACAATGAACGCAGCGCATTGTTTGGCAGTTGTAGCTGAAGCACTTATATTTATTACTGTTATAAAAGTTGAACCCGTTACACTGGTTACTATGGTTGCAGCATCCATAGCCGGAGCAATTTTGGGCGCAGGGATCGTAGCAAAGCTTGATGTGAGGAAAGTAAGAATTGGTATGGGCACAGCCCTTATCGTACTTGCATTTATCTTATTGGCTGGACTGCTTAATCTGATGCCCAGTGGTGGAGATGCAATAGGACTGTATGGTGGTAAATTAATATTTGCAGTTATTGTTAACTTCTTCTTAGGGGCATTAATGACTATAGGTATCGGTCAGTATGCGCCATGTATGGCACTTGTGTATGCACTGGGTATGAGCGCACAAGTTGCATTCCCAATTATGATGGCTTCATGTGCCTTCCTAATGCCAGCAGCAAGTATAAGATTTGTACGTGGAAATGCTGTTGATTTAAAGGCAGCCATGGGAATTACAATCGGAGGAATCATCGGAGTTCTCATTGCGGCATATATCATAATTTCGATTCCATTGACCGTATTGAAGTGGGTAGTGTTTGGAGTGCTAGTATATACTGCGATCATGTTACTTCGTGATGGTCTTAAAAAACAAGTTCTTGCAAAACAGGAAATAGCTCAATAAAGCTTGAACGTACCTTTCTCTTGATAGCGGACCAAGGCTCCATATGTAAAACCAGGAGACCTTGGTTTTTCTATTTGACAATGGTATGATTATTGCTATTAATATTGCTGTATAAGAGGATTTGATTAGAGTATAGTTTTTATAAAGGAGTGAGACCATTGGAGACAGGAACGATCTTTAATATACAAAAGTTTTCGGTACATGATGGTCCAGGGATTCGGACGACAGTTTTTTTAAAGGGGTGTCCATTGAGCTGCTTGTGGTGCCATAATCCTGAAAGTCAGAGTACCAAAAAAGAGATTCTATATGACAGCAAGAAATGTCTTCAATGCAGAAGCTGTGAGGCAGTTTGTCCTTCAAAGGCCATACGACTTGAGAACGACCAAATGATCACTGATATGGATAAATGCGTTTTTTGTGGGAAGTGCAAAACATATTGTATGTATGAGGCAAGAGATATAGCGGGAAAGGAATACACCATAGATGAGGTCTTAAAGGTGGTTCTGCAGGATAAGATTTTTTATAAGAAGTCTGGAGGCGGTGTAACCCTTTCGGGAGGAGAGCCGCTTTTACAGATAGACTTTACCCAAGAACTGCTTCGAAGGTTGAAAGAGGAGGGTATACACACCACTGTAGATACCTGTGGGGCTGTTAGCTTCGATGCATTGGAGCGCGCAGCGCAATATACAGATTTATTCCTTTATGACATCAAACTGATGGATGATAAGAAACATATGGAATATATCGGGGCTGCAAACAAGATTATTCTTGATAATCTTGTCAAACTGTCACAGATACATGACGATATAAATATCAGAATGCCAATCATAGAAGGTATTAATGCAGATATCAGTAATATTGAGAAAACCTTGGATTTTCTAAGACATTTAAATATTGAAAAGATCAACCTGCTGCCATATCATGATTTTGCAAAACATAAGTACTATAAATTGGATCGAGGCTATGATGAGGATAGCATGTCAAAACCATCAGACGAGAAAATGAACATCTATAAAGAGCTGTTTGAAGCAGCTGGATATAAAGTAAAAATAGGAGGGTAGAAGATGAGAGGTTATACTGAGAGGACAAAAAGATTAAGGCAGGAAAGTGTTTCGGCACAGCCCACAATAAGCTTGGAGAGAGCATTGTTAGAGACGGAATTCTACAAAGAGAATTACGGAAAATATGAGATTCCGGTAATGAGAGCAATGAACTTGAAGAATTATTTGGAGAAAAGGAAGCTCTATATAGGCAAGGATGAGCTTATAATAGGGGAGAAAAGCGAAGGACCGCAAGTAGTTCCAACGTATCCGGAAATCTGCGCACATACAGTAGAAGACATGAAGGTTATGAATGAGAGAAAATATATCAACTTCAAGTCAACAGAAGAAGATATGGAAGTGCAGGAAAAGGAGATTCTGCCATATTGGAAGGGCAAAAGTACCAGGGATAAGCTGCTGGATTCCATGACGCAGGAGTGGAAGGACTGCTATACGGCAGGTATGTTTACTGAATTCATGGAGCAGCGAGCGCCTGGTCACACAGTAGCCGATGGAAAGATCTATGAAAAGGGATTCCTCCAGTTTAAAAGAGAAATAGAAGAAGAGATAGAAAAGCTAGATTTTCTAAATGATTCTGAAGCATATGATAAGAAAGTTCAGCTTGAAGGAATGGCAATATCCTGTGATGCCATTATGGTATATGGAAAGAGAAATGCTGATTACGCAAGGGCGCTTGCAGCAAATGAAGCAGATCCTAAGAGAAAAGAGGAGCTTTTGTGGATAGCTGGGAACTGTGATGTGGTGCCGGCAAATAAGCCGGAGACATTTGCACAAGCACTGCAGATGTATTGGTTTGTGCATATCGGAATCACAACAGAAACAAACACATGGGATTCCTTCTCGCCTGGAAAGCTTGATCAGTATGTATATCCGTTCTATCAGAAAGAAAAAGAAGAAGGAACAATGAACTATGACATGGCACGAGAATTGATGGAATGCCTTTGGGTAAAATTCAATAATCAGCCGGCACCACCTAAAGTGGGAATCACTTTAAAAGAGAGTGCAACATATACAGACTTTGCTAACTTGAATGCAGGGGGAATCAATCCCTATACAGGGGAAGACGGGGTCAATGACATATCATATGTAATACTTGATGCAACGGATGAAATGAAGCTGGTGCAGCCGAATTCAAATGTTCAGATAAGCCATAAGACACCAGATGAATTCCTAAAGAGAGCTGTTGAGATAGCGAAGGAAGGCTGGGGGCAACCTGCATTTTACAATACGGAAGAGCTGATACAGGAACTATTGAATCAAGGGAAGTCCTTGGAAGATGCAAGATTTGGAGGCTGCAGTGGATGTGTTGAAACAGGCTGCCACGGAAGAGAAGCCTATATATTGACAGGATATCTGAATGTACCAAAGGTGCTGGAAATAACACTAAATAACGGCTATGACAAGTATTCAGAAAAAACAATAGGACTGAAGACAGGGGATTCAGCGGAATTCAAATCCTATGAAGAACTAGAAGCTGCATTCTACAAGCAGTTAGAATACCTAATTGATGTAAAAATCAGAGGGAACAACGTAATAGAGAAGATTTTTGCAGAGCACATGCCTTCGACATTTATGTCGGTATTGACAGACGGATGCAAGGAGAAGGGAAAAGACTATAATGCAGGGGGAGCCAAGTATAATACAAGATATATTCAAGTAGTAGGAATAGGAACAATTACAGATATACTGGCATCTTTCAAATACAATGTATTCGAGCAGAAGAGGATTTCGATGAAGGAGATGCTGGAAGCCATAGATGCAAACTTTGAAGGGCACCAGATGACCAGGAACTTGGTGCTAAATCATACACCGAAATACGGAAATGATGATGACTATGCAGATGACATCATGGTTGGTGTGTTTGCCAGTGTAAGAGATAGAATCAAGGGCAGAAAGACAGTATGTGGAGGAACATACCATATTGATATGCTGCCCACAACATGCCATGTATATTTCGGCTCAGTGATGACGGCGTCCGCAAACGGAAGACTTGCCGGAAAACCGGTTACAGATGGAATATCACCGGAGAAGGGTGCGGATATCAACGGACCTACAGCGGTCATTAAATCCTGTGCGAAGATGGATCATACATCAACTGGGGGCACATTGCTGAATCAGAAATTTACCCCGACCTCAATAGCAGGTGACGAGGGAACGAACAATGTAGTAGCATTGATTAGAGCCTACTTTGAAATGAATGGGCATCATATTCAGTTTAATGTGGTGGATCGAGAAACACTGAGAGAAGCCCAGAGACACCCTGACGAACATAAGGATTTGATAGTGAGAGTAGCAGGTTATTCGGACTATTTCAATAACCTAGAGAAATCATTGCAGGATGAGATAATAGATAGAACAGAACAGACGTTTAAATAAGCAAGGTACTGGGAAGACAATGAAGGGTATGTATTGTATTAAGAAGCTATTGAGGCTGCAAGGCTGAGGGCGGGCGTATGGTAGAGGGTATGTAAGAGCATCGTCTGCGCTGGTGGTGACATCGGTTGTAGAATTATCATGCAGGGTTTCGATTCCCCTCGCCGCGGCTACTAAAAATCTGACAGAACATTGAAAATTACAAAGTTTTACATAGTATCTATCAAAATATCCTATCTTCCATGGACTTTGCTTTGGGTATTACATAAATAGGACATAAAATATGAAAGCTATTCGTAGTACTAAGTTTATGGGAGGTATTCTATGTTCATAAATTTAAATGATATAGAAAAATTAACTTCAGAACAGCTTAACAAATTATATGAAAGGAATTTTAGTGATTCCCTATTTGAATTTTTTAAGCTTGGCAACCTAGTTGTACACTACGAGAGAGCTTCAGGTATAAAGGTTTGGGATAAAGAAGATAATGAATATTTGGATTTTATGGGTGGTTTTGGCGCCTTAAACCTTGGTCACAACCCACCTAGCGTAATAGAGGCTTTAAAGAGCCATTTTGATAAGCCAAATCTGCTTCAACAAAGCATAAATGTATACAATGGTGTCCTAGCTAATAATATAGGTTATCTAACAGGTGGCAAATTACCTATCAGTTTCTTTACCAACAGTGGCACAGAAACGGTTGAGGAGGCAATAAAGATTGCATTTGTGTACAAAGGTGAAGGGAAAGTTGTATACTGTACAAATGCCTATCATGGGAAAACCTTAGGTTCTATTTCTGCACTAGGCACTAAGAGCAAGGATAAATTTCCACATCTTAAAGAATGTTTTATTGAAGTTCCTTTTGGTGATATAAACGCTTTACGAAATGTTGTGGAAAAGTATAAAGTAGCAGCATTTTTAGTTGAGCCAATCCAGGGCGAGGGTGGAATCAACCTGCCTCCAGAAGGGTATTTTGAAAGTGTACGAGAAATTTGCAGTAAAAGCAATATAGTACTAATATTGGATGAAATACAAAGCGGTCTTGGAAGGTGTGGTTCTATGTTCTGTTACGAGCAACTTAATTTTGTTCCAGATATTCTCTGTCTTTCAAAGTCACTCAGCGGCGGTGTGATACCAGTGGGTTCTGTTTCAGTAAGTCAAGAAATTTGGGATAAGACCTATGGCAAGCTAAATAATGCAACACTTCCAAGCACTACCTTTGGAGGAAATACCTTTGCTTGTGTAGCTGCAATTGAAACTTTAAGAGTTATTATGGATGATAAACTTCCTGAAAGAGCAAAGAAGCTTGGAGAATATGCACTTATGAAGCTTAATGCGCTTAAGGAAGAGCACGATATTATAACTGAAGTTCGTGGAAAAGGACTATTTATAGGTATAGAGTTTGGTGGCCTAAAAAAACTTCACTCTGCTAAGATAGAACAGTTTATGATGATAAATATAATTTCAAAGATGCTAAGGAAACATAAACTCTTATGTGGGTTTACAGCCAACAATCCCGCAGTACTAAGATTTGAACCACCACTAATTGTTAGAGAAGAAGATATAGATTACTTTATAGTAGCTTTAGATGATGTATTAGATGAAAATAAAAATGAAGTAACTTTGGCAGTTGATACCTTAATAAGTACTGTAAGGAATATTTTGTAAATCGTAGCCATGATGCCAGGCACCGCACTTAAGCACTTATTAAGATACTATCTTAATAAGTGCTTATATTTTTCATTTGAGTACATTTTAGTTGCTTAACTATTATATATGGTAAAAAAACAGAATTAGGGACAAGGTTTCTTATTCTTGCTTTCTATGATTGGCAACTTAGCCTAAAAAAGGAACCTCGACTTTTCGAGGTTCCTTTTGCTTTTCATTTGTTATTCTTAACCTTTAAACTCTGTTCTTATCGATTGTTGTTACTTTATTACGGTCTCTGAAAAGCAGGCTGATACACCATACGCCAGCAACACCTACCAAAGTATAAACCACTCTGCTTAGAAGAGCATCCTGTCCTCCAAAAATAGATGCCACTAGATCAAACTGAAAAAGCCCAACCAATAACCAATTCAATGCTCCTACAATAACTAATACAAGTGAAAATTTGTCCATACAGTTCAACATCCTTTCTTTTATAGTATTTTATAGCATTTAACCCTAAGTGAATATGTATTATAATTACCTATTTGTATCAACTTTTATAAAAAAACTTCTATGGAAACATTTAAACTAAGGAAGCCCTTTATAAACGTTCTACAATCATATTTATTATACACACTTTAAAAATTATTATACTTTTGTGCTAGGCTTTCATAATTTTGGTTAATTAAGTGTCGGCATAAAGATATGCTAAAATCTTACGTTGGTGAGTTTTATCTTATATGCTATAATATTATGTAAACTAATTTTAGATAGGAGGTCTGTTATGAAAATAAAATACATTCAAATTTTGAAGGGCAGTATTGCGTTAATCATAACAGTGGCATGCTTGTTTATAGTACAAGCAGTATGGCAGAACTATGCTGTTGGCTTGCCTTTAGATAAAGCATTAAACGATATTGACGGAGTTCTTAGGGTAACTTTAGATGATAGTCATAAAATTAATGACAGCAAAACTATATATGTTACACTGGATAACACAGCCAATCTTCAAAAAACGTACAAAGAAATCAGCACAAAAATTGAACAGACACTAAAAGGTAGGGACTATACGCTAGAAATAAAGGATAACCGTTCTCCTGAGCTGGAGCAGACATACTATGACATACATTACTATATTCAAAAGGCCATAGTGGATGGAGATTTTCCACTGCTAGAAGCAAAAGTCCAAGATAAAGCTGATTTAGTAGGTGCAGAAGCAAAGGTTTATGTAGATGAACAGAATATATACCTACAGCTTGTTAAAAACGACATCTTTTTATATTCTGTAGCAACCCGACAATCTGATAAGATAGGAGGGAATCATTGATGAAAAATAAAGAAATAATCATAGGAGCGGGGTTGGGAATACTTTTGTTCCTATTGCTGCAAGGTGTGGATATTCTCCCTATAGTATTCTTAGCAGTTATAGTCGGTGCAGCGTTTTATTTCAATTTTAGCAAGCAGCGAGATAAAAGCAGTAATTTTGATACTGCGGAAAGTAATACCTGCACAATTTCTTTTGATGATATAGGAGGTCAAGAGGTTGCTAAAAACGAGCTTGTTGAGGCCCTCGATTTCATGAAAAATGATGAACAGTTAAGGCTTTTAGGAATACGTCCCTTAAAAGGGATACTGCTAAATGGACCTCCCGGTACAGGGAAAACTTTGTTGGCCAAAGCGGCGGCTCAGTTTACAAACTCAGTATTCTTGTCTGCCAGCGGCTCGGAATTCGTAGAAATGTATGTAGGAGTGGGTGCGCAAAGAGTGCGTAGGCTTTTCGACCAAGCAAAAGAAACAGCAAAAAAACTAAAAAAGTCCAGCGCAGTTATATTCATAGACGAAATAGAGGTGCTTGGAGGAGCAAGAGGCTCGAATCACGGAAATCAGGAGCATGAACAGACCTTGAACGAGCTTTTAGTACAGATGGATGGCATATCCTCTGAGGGTGATGTAAAAATACTGATAATCGGGGCTACAAATCGAGTTGATATGCTGGATTCAGCCTTACTTCGTCCCGGCAGGTTTGATCGTCTGGTAAAGGTTGATTTACCTGATAAAAAAGGACGTTTGCATATTCTAAAGCTGCATACAAGGAACAAACCACTTGCAGCAGATGTATCCATTGATGCTTTGGCGAAGGACACCTTCGGATTCTCAGGTGCGCAATTGGAGAGTGTGACTAATGAGGCCGCTATACTAGCCATGCGTGATGCCTCAGAAAATATTACGTCCAGTCATTTCAGAAGTGCTATCGAAAAGGTAATGATGGGTGAAAAGCTTGATAGGCTTCCAAGCAAGGAAGAAAAGCACAGGATCGCAGTGCATGAATCAGGCCATGCTCTAATTGGTGAGCTTAGTCTTCCTAATTCAGTGGCCAGTGTAAATGTGGCATCTCGAAGCAATGCCTTGGGTTATGTGCGTCAGACACAGGAAAATGATATGTACCTTTATACCTGCGATTACCTTAAGTCAAGAATTGCAGTGGCTTTAGCCGGGATTCTGGCCGAAGAGCTGATATTCGGAAATAGGAGCACAGGTGGATCCAGTGATTTTAAGCACGCCTCTGACATGGCAAAGCAGATCATATACAGTGGAATGTCTGACCTAGGGATTATCTCTGTAGAGGACATTCCACGAGACCAACTTTATTCAGCTATCACTTTGATTCTGAGAGAAGTTGAAAATGATACCCGCGAACTGCTTTCAAAGCATAAGAGAGTTTTAAAGCAGGTAGTTGAGTTATTGTTGGATAAAGAAACAATTTCAGGCGATGAATTAAGATTCCTATTAAAAAATTCAAATGGTTCAGAGTGTGCATAGCAAAAGTCCTGTGATGAAATACATCACAGGACTTTTTGCTATGCACCTTCCCATATGAAGTAGAAATGGTTATGCTTATATGGTATTATAATTATCGGTTATAAGTTTAACACCTTGCATAACAACTTTTTTTGAAACTATGACACATGATAGGTATTGTTTAAAACTATGCGACATAGTAAAGAAGTAGATAAATGAAGTTTAAATATTCTATAGACATATGAATTTCAGTAAAAACAATGAATACAAGGAAGTGAATGTCCTTATGGTACTACGGAATCGTGAAATGGATATGTGCAGCGGACCGCTGTTCGGTAAGATATTGATTTTCGCCTTGCCTATTATGGCGATGAACATTCTACAGTTAATGTTCAATGCTGCTGATATGGTAGTAGTCGGGCGTTTTTCAGGCAGTGAGGCACTGGCCGCAGTAGGTGCGACAGGTTCTCTCATAAATCTCATTGTTACCTTGTTTATGGGCTTGTCAGTAGGTACCAGCGTCATCGTGGCACAAGATTACGGGGCTGGTCAGCTAGATGACGTGAGTCGATCTGTTCACACTTCAATTGCTGTCAGTATCATTGGGGGACTGATTGTTATGGTGTCAGGCCTCGTTCTTTGTGAACCCTTGCTTGGAATTATGGGCACACCAAAGGATATTTTAAGTCTGTCAGTATTATATATGAAAATCTATTTCATCGGCATGCCAGCCAGCATGGTATACAACTTCGCTGCAGCCATTCTACGTGCTGTAGGTGATAGTCGCCGACCAATGTACTACCTTGTAATTGCCGGCATTGTGAATGTAATATTTAACTTGTTCTTCGTCATTGAGCTGCACATGAGCGTCGCAGGCGTGGCATGGGCCACTGTAATTTCCCAATATATCGCAATGTTGCTGATTATGATATGCCTATTCAGAAGTGACGGAGCCATAAAATTCATACCCCAAAAGATGCAAATTGATATGCAAAAGCTTAAAAAGATTATGAAGATTGGTTTACCTGCAGGTCTGCAGGGCATGCTGTTCTCCATTTCAAACGTGCTGATACAGTCTGCTATCAATTCCTTCGGCTCTATCATGGTGGCGGCAAGCTCCGCGGCAAGCAATGTTGAAGGTTTTGTCGGCACTTCTATGATCGCCTTTTACAACGCGGCAATAACTTTTACAGGGCAGAACGTTGGTGCGAAGAAGTACGATCGGATTGACACCATTGCAAAGGTATGTACGGTATTAATCATAGTAACATGGATTGTCTTGGGAGGTGCAACGTGGATTTTCGGCAGGCCGCTGCTTGGTCTCTTTACGTCCAATCCAGAAGTCATTGAGCTGGGTATGCTGCGTATCGAAGTGATGATGGTGGCTTTTTTCACCTGTGGCATGATGAACGTATATCCTGGCTTGACCCGTGGCATGGGCTATTCTTTACTGCCTATGTTTTGTACTCTGGTAGGGGCCTGTCTTATGAGAATCGTTTGGTTAGCTACATTCTTTACCTGGTATCCCACAGAGGTTATGCTATTTGCCTGCTATCCAGTCACCTGGGCTTTGGCGGGACTTGGTCAGGTGGGCAGCTTCTTCTACGCACGGCGACAGATTCGCAAGCTTGTTATACCTAAAGCGGAGCTTGTGGAGTTATAGGGCCAAAAATAAATATCAGTTTACATAGAAGCCTGTGATGAGATACATCACAGGCTTTTTATTTGAAGATATATGCTGTAATTTACTATAGGTTTTCAGATTTTGCAGGAATAAAATGCAAGCCATGCATGTATGCGGAATAAATATGCAATTATTTATGCATACACCTCCGCGTGGATAAATGAAAACTTGCAAATGACACACTATTTGCCGCGTTTTGCTTGAGGAATGATGAAATATATGCAAATGAATTAAAGTGAATAAATATGCAAGTTTGTGTTTACATAATTGCAGTTGTTTGATATAATAATAAAAATTAAATCTATTGTGAAAAATAGGAGGTCCCCATGGGAAAAACATTAGCTTGTAAGATAATCGAAAAGAACAGGATAACAGGTGTTGTGGAATCTGGTGCAGAGGTAACAGTTAAAGTTAATCAGACCCTGACACAGGATTCCACGGGAACAATGGTATATTTGCAATTAGAGGCAATGAATATACAGGAGATAAAAACTGACCTTTCAGTTGCATATATAGACCACAATACATTGCAGACAGGATTTGAAAATGCGGATGATCATGCATTTATCAAAAGTGCAGCAGCAAAATACGGGATAATTTATTCTAAGCCTGGAAACGGAATATGTCATCAGCTTCATTTAGAGCGTTTTGGAAAGCCGGGGGGTATCCTTTTAGGTTCTGATAGTCATACACCTACAGGCGGAGGTTTGGGGATGCTTGCTATCGGTGCGGGAGGGTTGGATGTAGCTGTGGCTATGGCAAACGGCACATATACGTTTAGGATGCCTAAGATAATGAATATTGAGCTAGTTGGCAAGCTTGAACCATGGGTTGCTGCAAAAGATGCGGCCTTATATATTCTGAAGCTTCTGACTGTAAAAGGTGGCGTCGGGTATATTATTGAGTATTCCGGAGAAGGATTAGGCACTCTCTCGGTGACAGATCGAGCAACTATTACAAATATGGGGGCTGAACTGGGAGCCACTACTTCAATTTTTCCAAGTGATGAAGCAGTTCTTGATTTTCTCAAAAAGCAGAGCAGGGAAGAAGATTATGTTTCCTTGACTGCAGATGCTGATGCAGAGTATGACAAGAAAATCAGAATTGATTTAAGTGAAATAAAGCCCATGGTGGCAAAGCCTCACAGTCCTGATAATGTAGAAGCCGTACAAAACATAAAAGGCATTAAGGTGGATCAAGTTGCCATTGGCTCTTGCACAAATTCTTCCTATACAGATTTGATGAAGACGGCGGCGATATTGAAGGGAAAGCGAGTTCATCCGGATGTTAGTCTGGTTATTGCACCAGGTTCCAGTAATATACTGAAAATGATGGCAGAGAATGGTGCAATGGCAGATCTGATTGCTGCAGGAGCGAGAATTATAGAAGCGGCTTGCGGACCATGCATCGGAATGGGACAAGCACCTGTATCTGGAGGTATTTCTCTAAGAACATTTAATCGAAACTTTAAAGGGAGATGTGGAACTGATTCAGCCGGGGTATACATCGTAAGTCCTGAGACGGCGGCAGTTTCAGCCATCACCGGTTATCTGAGCAGCCCAGATGCTTCAGGCTTTGCGGAACTTGACATAAAGCTTCCAGAAAGCTTTGCTGTTCATGATAATTACTTTATATTTCCACAGGCTGACAGAAGTAATGTAGAACTGGTTATGGGACCCAATATCAAACCTTTCCCTGTCAATAAGCCGCTTACAGAGACCGTGAAGGGAAAGCTTCTATTGAAAGTTGCGGATAACATAACAACTGATGATATTATGCCGTCAAATGCAAAGCTTTTACCATTTCGCTCAAACATTCCGGAGCTGTCTAAATATTGTTTCGGAACTATCGCAAGTGACTTCAAGGAGCGAGCTGATAAAAACGGAGGAGGCTTTATCTTTGGTGGCGAAAACTATGGTCAAGGCTCCAGTCGAGAGCATGCAGCCTTAGTACCGTTATATCTCGGCATCAAAGCAATTTTAGCAAAATCCTTAGCCAGAATTCATAAGGATAATTTGGTTAATTCAGGAATATTGCCCCTTGTTTTTACTGATATAAATGACTATGAAAAGTTTGATGAAAACGACGAAATTGAACTCCTCGATGTCATTGAAGCTTTGAGATCAGGAGGAACTGTAAGGGTTATAAATAGAAGTAAAGGCTTTGAGATTATTTGCAGATTTGAGGGCTCAGAATCAGATGTTGAAACCCTCATAGCTGGAGGATATCTGAACTCCATGGAAGCAATCAGGAAAGGCAGGTGTTCTTAATGCATCGTATTACACTAATTCCCGGTGATGGAATCGGACCAGAGGTTGCAAATGCAGCAAGAAAGGTCATTGATGCAACAGGTGTGAAAGTTTCTTGGGAAACCGTGAATGCTGGTGAGGCTGTATGGCAATCTACAGGAAGTTTGGTTCCTGATGAGGTTTTTCAAAGCCTAGAACAGAATCGTGTTGCACTTAAGGGTCCAATCACAACCCCTGTAGGAAAAGGCTTTAGAAGTATTAATGTCATGTTTAGAACTAAATATGACTTGTATATAAATATGAGACCTGTATTGTCCATACCTGGGCTGGAGACGCCTTTTAATGGAATTGATCTGGTCATATTCAGAGAGAACACTGAGGACCTATATAGCGGTATCGAAAATATCATAGAACCTGGAAGAGCAGAGGCTACCAAGGTCATTACTGAATATGCTTCACAGCGCATTGCTGAAAGTGCATTTAAATATGCGCTAGAGCACGGAAGGAAGAAAGTGACTGTTGTGCATAAGGCAAACATTATGAAATTGACAGATGGTCTTTTCCTTGAAACAGTCAGGAAGGTTTCAAAAGCATATCCAACAATAGAATTTCAGGATGTGATTATAGACAATATGTGCATGCAGTTGGTGACGAAGCCACAAAATTATGATGTTATAGTTACTGAAAATCTGTATGGAGATATCTTATCTGACTTGTGCGCAGGTTTAGTCGGCGGCTTAGGTGTCGTACCAGGAGCCAATATCGGTAAAGACATGGCGATTTTTGAGGCGGTTCATGGAAGTGCGCCGGATATCGCAGGCAAGGGTATTGCAAACCCAACAGCCTTGATTTTATCAGGTGCAATGATGCTGGACTACCTTGGCGAAAAACAAGCAGCCAGCATGATTCGGAATGCTATACAAAAAACTATGAAAAAACGTAATGTCATGACTGTTGATTTGGGCGGTACAGCTTCAACGGAAGCATTCACTAATGAAATCATAAGTAATTTATGATATTCACCCAGCAGGAGGGAATGATATGAGCAAAGTCTTTGAGAATAATCTCTTCGTTGATGGACTGATTGAAAAAGTGATGACAAATAATTTTATTGAGTCATCATATTATGATAAATATAATGTAAAAAGAGGACTTCGAAATGAAAATGGTACAGGTGTTCTGGTTGGTTTAACCCGCGTTGGCTCAGTTACAGGCTATCAAATGAAAAACGATGAAAAGCTTCCTGCTGAAGGAGAATTATATTTTAGAGGAATAAATATAAAGGATATGGTTGCAGGCTTTCAGCAGGAGCAAAGAAGGGGCTTCGAGGAATCAGTTTATCTACTATTGTTTGGAGAACTTCCTACACCCCAAGCACTGCAGCAGTTTAATGAGCTGCTGGATAAGTACAGAGATCTGCCTAAGGGCTTCACTGAAAATATGATACTCAAAATACCAAGCAAGGATATCATGAACAAGCTACAAAGAAGCATTCTGGTTCTTTATTCCTATGATGACGATCCTGATAATATATCTATAAGTAATGTGTTAAAGCAAAGCATTGAACTGATTGCAAGGTTCCCAGCTATTATATCCTATGGATATCAGGCAAAAGCTCACAATTTTGATGGCAAGAGTCTTTATATACATTCACCGAAGAGGGGAATCGGAACAGCGGAAAACATACTGCACATGATTCGACCAGACAACGCTTATACAAAGGTTGAGGCGGAAACATTGGATCTTTGTATGGCAATACATGCTGACCACGGAGGTGGTGACAATTCATCCTTCGCTACCCACGTTGTTTCTTCCAACGGGACGGATACCTATTCGGCTATTGCAGCCGCAGTAGGTTGTTTAAAAGGGCCAAGGCATGGCGGAGCCAACATTATGGTTAGAAATATGGTAAGTAATATCCGAGAGAACGTTGCTGCTTGGAGTGATCGAGGAAAGCTTAAGGATTACCTGCTTAAAATCTTAAGCAAAGAGGCTTATGATAAGAAAGGTTTAATCTATGGGATGGGACATGCTGTTTATACCCTGTCTGATCCAAGGGCAATTCTTTTGAAAAAGAAGGCGTATCAGCTTGCTGTTGAAAAAGACGCAATACAGGAATTTGAATTATATAAGAATATTGAAGAGCTAACAATTGAGCTAATTAAGTCACTGAAGGGAGCTGATGCAGTAATCTCTGCAAATGTTGACTTGTATTCGGGCTTTGTATTTGACAAGCTAGGAATCCCCTCTGATTTGTATACGCCACTTTTTGCGGCATCCCGCGTAGCTGGGTGGTGTGCGCATCGTCTGGAGACAATTGTAAGTGATAATAGAATAATCAGACCGGCATATAAGAATGTAAATCCTAATATGGAATACATCCCAATGAAGGATAGAAACTTATAATAATAAACAATATGACTAGAATACTTGAGCAATCATAAAAGTGAAAACCTTAGGTTTTCACTTTTTTTAGATTCAGACTTCAATAGAAGACTAATGCATTTTCTAATTGCAAAGAAGATTCTGAAATGTTAATATATTAAATAATAAGTTCTCACTACTTTATATTCCTAATTTACCAATTTTATATGAATAACTTGCTTCTATCTATTCCTAAATTAATGTAGCTATGCTACGCTATGGGGTGCAATATGGAAGACAAAATTATACATGACATTGAAAAAGAAATAGAAGATATTTTTTTTGAATATGTTGCGGTTAGAAGTGATACATGCAGTACACACGAAAAAGCAATAGAAGTATTTTGGGCAAATCATTTTGATAAAGTTGAATATTTCAAGAATAACCCTGAGCATTTTGGATTTTATCCTATAAGTGGAGATTTATATGATCGCAACGTTTCTTATGCATTATTAAAAGGGACTGGCAATGAAACTGTAGTATTGATACATCACAATGATGTCGTAGATACTGAAGATTTTAAAACCCTTCAAAGCTTAGCATATTCGCCAAAAGAATTGGCAATAGAGTTGAAAAAAATCAGCAATGAGCTTTTACAAGAGGCAAAAGAAGATTTACTTAGTGACGAATATTATTTTGGACGTGGAACAGCGGATATGAAGGGCGGCGGGGCAATACAAATTGCTCTTTTAGATAGATATTCGAAGATTAAAGATTTCAAGGGCAATATATTGCTTCTTTCAGTTCCAGATGAAGAAAACATATCAGCGGGTATGCGCAGTGCAGTAAATCTCATGGATGAACTAAAAGAAAAATATAATTTGGAATATCTTATTACAATTAATTCAGAGCCACATATGAGGTCGGAAAAATCAAAAGGTGTATTTTCAGTAGGGTCTGTGGGAAAAAGTATGTTTTTCTTTTATGTAAGAGGTTCTTTGGCCCATCATGGAAAGATATTTGAGGGAATCAATGCCTTAAACATTTTGGCTGAAATTGTTAGGGAAACGGAATTAAACTTGGATTTTGCTGATTTTGAGGATGAAGAAGCATCAGCTCCTCCAACATGGCTATATATAAAAGATAGAAAAACCTGCTATGATGTTTCCATGCCACTTGGTGCAGGCGGTTATTTATCTGTTTTATCACTGGTTTCAACCCCAAAGGATAATATGAAACGGTTGAAAGAAGTATCCGAAAAGGCTTTTGAAGCTCTAATAGAACGGATGAATAAAAAATATAGGATCTATAGAGAGAAGACAAACAAACCTGTACAGAACTTGCCATGGAAATCAAAAGTATGCAGCTTCAAAGATTTATATGATGAGGCATATAATACATACAAAGATAAATTTGCTAAGGATTTTGAAAACAAATATATAGAAATAAACAATTTATTAACTACTGGCGAAATGAACATGCTTGAAACCAATTTACAGCTGACAGAATTTATCTTTAACTATATTGATGATTTGTCACCAAGAGTTGTAATAGGAATGGCTCCACCATATTATCCAAGCGTAACAAATGGCAAAATGAAAAAGAACTTAGGTAAAGCAGAGAATCTTGATGTAGAATTAACAAGGTATGCTAAAGAAGAGCTAGGTGAAAATTACGTCACAGAAAATTATTTTGCTGGGATATCGGATTTAAGCTATACATCATTAGAAAACAGTAAAAGCATAAGAGATATTGTGAAAAACAATATGCCTCACTTTGGCAGAATTTATGATTTGCCTCTTGAGACAATTGAAAAGCTCTCTATGCCGGGCATTAACATAGGACCATGGGGTAAGGACTTTCATAAAATTACAGAGAGAGTTTATAAGGTTGATTTGCTAGTAAATGCACCTAAGCTATTAAATAAAGCAATAAGTATATTACTTAAATAAAAACAATTGGCAGCTTGTATTTAGATTTGATAGAAATGCAAGCTGCCAATATTGTATAGCGGAAGGGAGAGCCATGAAAAAGTTAAAATATATGCTTATGATTGCAATATGTATTGGACTTACATCACAGATATATTTTAATTTTTTTGTACCTGGTTTTATTATTACATGCTCTGTAATAGTATTTTCCATATCCTTATATCTATATTATCAGCTAAATCCGCTGATTACTGCATTCGTTACTGCTACAATAGGTGTAACCATAAGAGGCTTAATCGTATATTTTAATAATCGAGATTTTTATTTAACATTTAAAATGGTTGTACCAGACACAATGTTTTTTATCACTTTTGGAGCAATATTTTATTTCTTTTACTATAAAAATATAAACAAGGATCTAACTAGGTTCTACTTCACAATATTTTTCTGTGATATGTTATCTAATATTGTAGAAATGAGCGTTCGAGTAAATGTAACGGGTATGACTACAAGAATAATTAGCGATATTGCAATTATTGCGGCGATTAGATCATTGATTACTTTTACAATAATAATAATTATGAAATATTATAAATCGTTTTTAATAAAGGAAGAGCATGAGGAGCAGTATAGAAGACTAATGATTCATGCTTCAAACTTTAAAAGTGAAATTTATTTTATGAAAAAGAATGCTGCAGAAATAGAAGATGTTATGAAAAAGTCTTATATGGCATATAAAATCATCTCGGACAATAACTATCCCAGTGAACTAAAAGAGCTGGCATTAGATATTTCAAAAGATGTTCATGAAATAAAAAAAGATTATATAAGGGCGATTAAAGGATTAGAAGATATACCTGAATTTAATAATGACGATATTAGAATGAGTATATTGGATATTGTTGAAATACTTGAAGTTAATGTAAGAGAGCATATTAGAAAGTTCAAATTGGATATAAAAATAGATTATAAAATTAAAATAGATTTTCATGCAAGGGCGCATTTTTATCTAATGACAATATTAAATAATCTAATAATGAATAGCATTGAATCTATAGAAAAAAGAAAAAACGGAATTCACAAACTTATTGTTGAAGAAATAAAAAATGATTATGTCTTTACAATATCCGATAACGGGTATGGTATAAAAGAAAGTAATATGGATTTTATTTTCAATCATGGGTTTTCAACCAAATTTGATAAAGATACAGGCAACATAGGTAGGGGAATAGGGCTATCTATTGTAAAGGACCTAGTGGAAAATGTATTTAAGGGAGAAATAAAAGTAGTCTCAACGGAGAATAAAGGTGCAGCTTTTATAGTGAAATTACCTAAAAGCTTTTTCGAGGAGGAGTAGTTGTGAGATATTATATTGCTGACGATGACGTTAATATCGTAAAAATATTGACTGATATAATTGAAGAAAGTATGTCAGGTGAGATTGTGGGATTTTCAAATGATGGTGAAACGGCCTTACGAGAAATCATAATGAGCAATCCCGATATAATATTAGTTGATCTTTTGATGCCGAAAATTGACGGCAATACCCTGGTTAAAGAAATAAAGAAGCTAAAATCTAGGATTAATATAATAATGATTTCACAAGTATCAGATATTGACTTGATCACAGAAGCATATAATTCAGGAATAGAGTTCTTTATTAGCAAGCCAATAAACAGGATTGAGGTAGAAAAAGTAACCAGTAAGTTAGTAGAGAAAATTGAAATGGAAAATATGTTGAGAGATATAAAGCGAGTTTTTAAAGATATTTCAACCCATCAAAACGTCAAAAGAGACAAGACAAATGAAATAAAGTACATATTAGGTATGATTGGTATGTTAGGTGAAAAAGGTACCAATGACATAATAAAGATTTGCAGCTATCTGCTAGAAAGCGGGAAGTATTATGATGAATGCAGCCTAAAAGATTTATGCAAAATACTCGGAGAAAATCCTAAAACAATTATGCAAAGAATTAGAAGAGCTACAAAAACTGGACTAACGAATCTAGCCCATGCAGGAATAGAGGATTATGATAATGAAGCCTTCCAAAAGTATTCTAATCTCTTATATAATTATGAAAATGTTAAAGCAGAAATGGATTATTTAAGAGGTAAGAGAAAAGATGGCGGGAAGGTTATGTTGAATAAATTCTTTGAAGGTCTAATACTACAATGTGATAATTTATAATTCAACAATAAAGTAAATATAATGTCTATAAGCTAAACTTTTATAATATTCAGAATTTTATAAAAGTTTTGTTTTTTTTTGAGTATAATTGAATATTTTTGTATCTTAGCTAGTATATTGTTCTTAGGAATATTTGAGTAAGACAAGTTAGAAAAAGTCAGAAACTAATTTAAAGTAATGAGAAATAAATATTAAGGGGCGTGATTATTTAACCATCAAAGGTACATAAGTGTAAAAGGAATTAAATTTAAATTAGGGGGGCTTAGTAATGAATAAAAAGGTATTGGTATTTGCTTTGGCATTGGTATTAATTGCATCATTTGCACTATCAGGATGCAGCAATACAGCTAAACCAGCATCGGATGTTATCAAAATAGGATGGGTAGGACCTTTGTCTGGGGACCAAGCAATATGGGGTGAAGCAGAATTAAACACACTAAAAATGATGATTGAAGATCAAAATGCTGCTGGTGGAGTATTAGGAAAAAAACTTGAGGCAGTTGGTTATGATACAAAAGCGGACCCACAAGAAGCAGTTATCGTAACAAAGAGACTCACAGGTGAAGATAAGGTTATTGCTATTATTGGACCGAACTCAAGCGGAAGTGCTATACCTATGGCTTCCATACTTGAAAGCGCGAAGGTAGCCGGAATTGCAACTGTTGCAACAAATCCAAAGGTTACAGTGCTAGATGGCAAAGTAAAGCCATATAACTTCAGAGTTTGTTTTATAGATCCGTATCAAGGTGCTGTAGCAGCAGGATATTCTTATGATGTACTAAATGCAAAAAACGCAGCGGTATTATATGATGTTGGAGATGATTACTCACAAGGCTTAACACAGTATTTTGAAGAGTATTATGCTAAAAAGGGCGGAACCATCGTTTCCAAAGAAGCATTTAAATCTGGTGATGTAGATTTTAGACCACAGCTTAGCAAAATTAAAGCAACAAACCCAGAAGTACTTTTCCTTCCTACATTCTTCAAGGAAGCTGCTCTAATATCAAAGCAAGCTAGAGAACTTGGTATTACTGCAATTCTACTAGGCGGCGATGCTTGGCCATCTGATCAGCTTGTACCTATGGCTGGTGAAGCAATTGAAGGCTCGTATTTTATAAATCACTTGGATGTTAACGATCCAGACGTACAAGAATTCAAGAATAAGTATAAAGCAAAGTTTGGCAAAGAAGTTGAAATGGGCGCATTCATGGTTCATGACGCATTCTTATCTATAATTGGTGCAATAGAAAGAGCCGGAGTAGCTGATTCTGAAAAGGTTGCTGCTGAACTAGAAAATACAAAGCTAAAAGGTATATCAGGAAACATTAATATTAGTAAAGAGACTCATAACCCAGAAGGAAAAGATGCTGCAGTTATAAAGATAATAGACGGAAAGTTCATATTCCAACAGAAATACGCAGCTAAATAACTAAAATACAAGTTTGAGCAGAAGGGGCATTAGCCCCTTCTGTTCAAAAAAATCTATTAATAGGGGAGATTTAAATGACTCAGTTTTTACAACAGCTTATTAATGGTCTATCCATCGGAAGTATATATGCACTAATGGCAGTTGGATATTCCCTTGTATACAGCATTATGAATTTTAGTAACTTTGCACACGGCGGGGTTATCATGTTTGGAGCGTATCTCGGATTCTTTTTTATAACAATATATAAGATGCCTTTTCCACTAGCACTGGCTTCAGCTGCATTATGCACTGCAATTATAGCTGTTATAATCGAGAGGCTGGCATATAAGCCTTTAAGAGAGAGAAAAGCACCATTTTTATATTTCATTATATCTGCAATGGGTGCATCTATATTTTTAGAGAATATAATAATCGCAACTATTGGACCATCTTTTAGAACTTATCCTGAAATTATATCTAGAATTCCTTTAAAGCTAGGCGTGCTTACCGTAGGAAAATTAGATATATTAATGTTTGTGATTTCTTCAGCCTGTTTGCTTTTACTAATATACATAATTGACCATACAAAAATAGGGAAAGCAATACAAGCAACTGCCTACAATGCAAAAGCTAGCGCTTTGATGGGTGTTAATACCGGAACTATCATAATCATTGTTTTTGCTCTTGGAGGATTATTTGCTGGAGTTGCAGGGGTTTTGTTTGGTATGAAATACACCGTTTATCCACAAATAGGATTGATTACATTAAAATCCTTTATAGCAGCTGTCTTTGGCGGCTTAGGAAGCATCCCTGGTGCTATTATTGGATCAATGTTGTTGGGTGTAATAGAAACCTTCACTGCAGGATATGTTTCATCTCAATATAGAGATTTGATTGCGTATGCATTGTTAATATTTATTTTGATAGTCAGACCTATGGGACTCATGGGTAAAGCATCAGAAGATAAGGCGTAGGGGGCGATTATATGAATGAATATATAGAAGGTATTATAGTCCTAGCTGGAATAAATCTTGTGGCAGTATTGGGCTTGTCATTACTAACTGGATTCACAGGATTATTTTCCTTTGGGCATGCAGGGTTTATGGCTATTGGAGCATATGCCTCTGTTGTAATGACGACCAAATTGCACATGCCATTTCTGCTTGCTTTATTAGTAGGAGGATTAGTAGCAGCTCTTTTTAGTGCAGTAATAGGAAAAGCAACATTGAATCTTAAAGGAGACTACTTTTGTATAGCAACACTTGGATTTGGTGAAGCCATAAGGCTTATTCTAGAAAATCTTCAGTATTTTGGGGGACCTCGTGGATGGCCCGGAATACCTGCTTATACAAATATAACAAATGTCCTTATTATAGACGTTATCGGAGTTATTTTGTTAATTAACTTAATACGATCAAGACATGGAAGAAACATGATAGGCGTAAGAGAGGAAGAGCTTGCAGCGCAGGTCGCTGGAATAAATGTTTTTAAATCTAAAATGACTTCATTGATGATTAGTGCTGCTTATGCAGGGGTAGCGGGGGGATTATTCGCACATTATATGACATTTATACAGCCAAAGATGTTTGGCTTAGTAAAATCAACAGAACTTATTATAATCGTAATATTTGGTGGTCTTGGCAGTGTTTCAGGAAGTGTACTAGGTACATTTATTCTTACATCATTACCTGAAATATTGAGAGCCTTTTCTGAGTGGAGACTTGTATTCTACGGATTGGCAGTAATTTTTATAATGGTTTCAAGACCCGAAGGTCTTATGGGTGGATATGAAATTTCAATAACTAATTTGAAAAAAATATATTATAAGTTGTTCAAAAAAAAGGCAAAAGCTTAAGACCTAGGAGGAAAGAACAATGACAATATTGGAATTAAAGGGTTTGACAAAAAAGTTCGGAGGATTGACAGCGGTTGGTGATGTCAGCTTTAAAGTTGAAAAAGACAGCATTACTGGTCTTATAGGACCAAATGGTGCTGGTAAAACTACGATATTTAACCTTATTACCGGGATATATAAATACACAGGTGGCTCAGTAGAATTCAACGGGATGGATATATCAAACAAACCACCATATTTGATAGCTGATATTGGAATAACCAGAACATTTCAGAATATAAGGCTATTTAAAAAACTGTCTGTACATGATAATGTGTTGACTGCTTGTCATAATAACGCAAAGTATAATTTACTTGAATCAGTTTTAACACTTCCAAGATACAGAAAAGAAGAAAAAATATTGCAGGCTCAAACGGATGAACTGATAGAGATTATGGGACTTAAAGATCGTAAAGACTTGATAGCCAACAATCTTCCCTATGGATTGCAGAGGCGGTTGGAAATTGCCAGGGCTTTAGCACTAAATCCAAAAATATTGCTGCTTGATGAACCAGCTGCGGGTATGAATCCTGATGAGACAGAGCAATTAATGAACCTCATTACATATATACGAAAAAGATTCAATTTGACCATATTGATCATAGAACATCACATGGACTTGGTTATGGGTATCTGTGAAGATATCAAGGTGTTAAACTTTGGATGCTTATTAGCTGAGGGAGATTCCAAAAGCATTCAGAACAATCCAAAGGTTATTGAAGCGTATTTGGGAGTGGAGGGATAAACGATGCTAAATGTAAAAAATCTTCATGTATATTATGGTGGTATCCATGCTCTAAAAGGCGTTTCTATTGAAGTTAACAAAGGTGAAATTGTAACGATAATAGGCTCCAACGGAGCTGGCAAATCGACCTTGCTAAATGCAATTTCAGGTTTTTTGAAATTCAAGGAAGGCGAGATACTTTTTAATGAAACAAAGCTGATGAATAAACCAAATGCTATAGTCAAAAAAGGTATATGTCATGTTCCAGAGGGGCGACTGATTTTTGCAAATCTATCAGTAAAAGACAACCTAGTAATGGGTGCATACCTTAGAGACGACAAAGCAAAAATCAAAGAAGATTTCGAAAAGGTATATCATCTCTTTCCTAGATTGCTTGAAAGAGAAAAGCAAATGGCGGGTACACTGAGTGGTGGAGAGCAGCAGATGCTGGCCATAGGAAGAGGTCTAATGAGCAGCCCAGAAATCATTTTACTTGATGAACCTTCCTTAGGATTAGCTCCGATTTTGGTTCAGACAGTTTTTTCAATCATCGAGGATATCAGAAAAATGGGTAAAACCATACTTTTGGTTGAACAAAACGCATACAAAGCTTTAGCAATAGCTGATAGAGCATATGTGCTGGAGCAGGGGAAAATTGTAATGCATGGTAAAGCAAAAGAAATAGCAGAGGATCCAAGTATAAGAGAAGCATATTTAGGAAGCAAAAGATAAACTAAATATTTTACTATTCACTATAGAGCTTCTAAAAAAGGGGCTCTATAATTAATTACAGATTTTTCTGGGAGGTTAAGTATGATGCCAAATAAGGAAACAAAGACAATTATGACTCTGCATCCAATGCATTGCGGTGGAGCATGTATGTTAAAACTGCACGTAAAAGATGGTAAAGTGACCAAAATAACATCAGCAGGTGATATAGAAAGAGAAGGCTCATACGAAAAAGACGAATCACTAATGCCGATTCAAAGAAGAGCTTGTCTTATAGGGATAAGCGAAAAAAGAAGAATTTACGCGCCGGATAGGCTTAAATACCCTCTTAAACAAACCCTTGAGAGGGGCAATATAAGAGGTTTTAAACGAATCAGCTGGGACGAAGCTCTTGACACAGTAGCAGACTGGTATAGGGAGATGTTACAAAGGAAAGAAGAGCTTGGATATATGCCTGTTTGGGATGATGGTGGTATTGCAAAATATCTAGGACCTCATCTAAATCGTTTTGGAAATCCATCCTCAGGAAACTTACAGGCAGCTACATATGCTGCAATAGGTGAATATTCAACACTTAAAGGAAATCCACCTATGGACATATTTAACTCAAAATACATCATAGTATGGGGCAATGATAACCAAGCCACCATGCCATATGTTGCATTTATTATGCTAAAGGCAAAGGAAGCTGGAATACCAATCACTGTGGTTGACACGAGGTATACAGATACCGCTTCATCCATGGGCACCGGGAACAATGATGCACCAAGCTATATATGTGTAAGACCGGGTACAGATGGAGCCATGCTTGCCGCAATGGCAAATGTAATTTACAGAAAGAACCTGTATGATATAGATTTTCTAAAAGAATATTGTTTTGGGTTCTTTCCGGGAGACACTGTTTTGAGTAATTCAAAACGTACACATCCAATAACAGGGGATCCGTACAAAGGAAAAACTTTTACTGTTCCAAAGGGACAATCCTTCGTCGAATACCTAGACGAGTTAGAGGCAGTGCACGGAGGATATGATGGAGTACTCGGGTGGGCAGCTAAGCTGACGGGAACTCCAGAAAAAGTAATCGAGGATTTTGCCATACAATATGCTACAGCGAAACCAGCATTTATCTGCTCAAAGCTTACTGGCCCTCAAAGAACCAATAATGGTATGTACTTTTCTTGGATGCTGATTTGCCTTAGTGCAATGACAGGCAACACAACAAAAAGTGGAGGCGGATACGGTGATATTAGAGGGGATGACGGATACTCTATTTCCATACCGCCACCTCCTGATATGACAGAGATACAACCGTACAAACCTATACTTTTTAGCATTTTTAATATTAACAATGTAATGTTACATGGCCTTGATGGTAGAACATCTAGTCAGTTAAGAGATGATGTATTGACTATGAATAATATAGATCTTGGATATGACGCGAAATTGACAATGGAAATGTATTTCCGAGGTGCGGTAGGGGGAAATGTTTTTAACCAATTTCAGAATATAAATAAAAGAACCCTTGCGTGGAAAGGGCTTAAACATGTTGTATCCTATGAGCGGTTCATGACTTCAACAGCTGCGTGGTCAGATATCGTTTTGCCGACAGGAACAAATTTTGAAGAAAGCTGCTTCAGCTCTCAATGGGTGTCAGACACTTTTGTAGTAAATGCCCCAGGTGAATACATGTATGAGACCAAACCTGACTGGTGGATAAATGAACAGCTGGCTAATAGACTTGGGATTGCCTATGGAAGAAAGGGACTTTCAGATAGAGATATTATGGAAAATCAGTGGAAAGAAGCAAAATTACCTGAAGAATATTGTAAGATTAATCCGAATATAAAGCTGCCTAGCTTTGAAGAAATGATAGAGAAAGCGGATATGCAGCTACCCGTACCAAAGGAAAATACGGTGATACAAACAGCTGGGATAAAGCCCGGTGAGTTTGATACGGATACTGGTAGAATCAATTTTTATTCTCCTTATTATGCAGAGCGAGACAGAGCAGTGCTAAAAGTACCAAAGGCGCAGTATGTCAAGGCATTCGAGGGTTACGAGGATATTTTGCTATATGGAGGTAAAATCGGAGCAAAGGGAATTAAATACACGCTTCAGTTCATTACTCCACATGTTGCTCATCGAGCACTTTCCTCTTATGGAAATGTGCCTGTAATAAATGAACAACGTCCACAAGCTGTAGATATGCATCCGGTAGATGCAGAAAAAAGAAACCTAAGTGATGGTGAAATGGTTTATGTATATAATGATTATGGCTGTATCAAGCTTCCTGTTAAAGTAACCAAAAGGATACTTCCAGGGGTTGTTTCCATAGGTCAGGGTGCTTGTTACCGACCAAGCACATCAGAGACCTATGAAGCCTGGTTTGATGCTGATAACGATAGAATTCCAGAAAAGCATTTGACACCAGTTGATGTTGGAGGGTGTACCAATACAATAACTGCAGATTTAAACTCAGGGGTTCTTGATCCTTTTTTAAATGGGTTAGGATTAAATGCTGGTGCTGCACTTTGTGAAATAAGTAAAGAAAAGCCAGAGTAGAATAAATATAAGTAGGTGAGAATCAGTTGAAGCAATGGGGATTTTATTTCGACCAGACAAGGTGTGTTAACTGTAAAGCATGTATACTTGCATGTAAAGCATGGAATGAAGATAAACGCGGAGATGCAGCTATAAATCCTGAACTAACCTGGATATATACAGGCAGATATGAAGCACCATTTGAATATGAATATCTACCTGGAAGTACAGGAGAACAAAACTACACGGAGTTTTCAAAATACCACATGAAAGAAAATTGGAGAAGACTATATACAACTGAGTATGGCAATGTACCTCCAAATGTGGATGTACTGAATCTGAGCATTTCATGTAATCATTGCGATGACCCTATGTGTGTCAAAGTATGTCCAACGCAATGCATATATAAAGAGCAAGAATACGGAATAGTTCTTGTAAACAAAAATAAAAGCTGCATTGCTTGTGAGCGCTGCAAAAAGGCATGTCCTTGGGATAGCCCGCAATATTATGATAGTGATTTGAAAAAATTTGAAGCAGATGATCCGAGAAGACCTAGAATGACAAAGTGTACTCTATGTATTGAGAGAATAAAAGAAGGACTAAAACCTGCCTGTGTCGCTGGTTGTCCTATGCGGGCACTAGACGCAGGACCTATAGAGGAATTAAAACTAAGATATCCAAATTGGACAGATAAGGTTGAGGATTTTCAAGATGGCAGCTTGCCGGAATTAAATATAAGTTCAAAACCAAATAGTATTTTTAAGAAAAAGAGTAGAAGAGTGTAGATCATTATACTATATGTTTTGTACTAAACAATTTACATTTAATTAAAAAAGTACAAAATATTTTCCTTTTTTCAAATGTTTCGAAAAAAACATTTTTGATAATACAAATGCAGATATTTCTACTGCTTTTGTATGCATAATCTTTTTCGCAACATATATAACTATTTTTATGAGGTGAAAACATGGATATTAATTTAATTGATTATGCTACAGGGGATTCTACTTTAATATTGGCTGCCAAGTACGGAAACAAAGATGTATTGGAGGCACTCATAAAAAGTGGTGCAGATGTTAATGAGAGAAATTACGACTGCAATACCCCATTGATATTTGCAGCTTCTGGGGAAGGGCATACGGAAATCGTTGAACTTTTGATTGCAAATGACGCGAATGTCAACTCCAAGAACAATATTGGCGAAACCGCATTGCACAAAGCATCATACTTTGGGCTGTACAATATAATTGAATTACTGCTGGAAAATGGCGCGGATGTAAATACGAAGAATATAGATGAAGATACACCCTTGCACAAGGCTATTGTATATGGTTGGAACAATATCGTTGAATTGTTGCTAATAAATGGCGCTGATATTAATGTCCAAAACATTGAGGGCGATACCCCTTTGCATAAATCAATATACTTCAATTGGCATAGTATAGCAGATTTGCTTATCTCCAAAGGTGCCGATGTTACTATTAAAAACGATAAAAGTATTACACCGCTGAATGTAGAAACGGCCTTTCCCCACAAAGAGATTACAGAGGCTAGAATAAATGCAGTTAGATACTGTGAGATTATAAAATCCTTGAAAATAAATTAAGTAAAATTTATCCTTATAAATTGTAAGATTCGTTTGGGAGGTATTAATGATATGGGTAGTTTTCAAGGTTTTTTGGATTTTAAACGAAAGGGTTTTAGTTATAAAAGTATAGAAGAAAGGTTGAAAAGCTTTGATGAGTTTTTGATCATACAAGATGATACAGAGATAAAAAAACAAGCGGGTCGTTGTATGGATTGTGATACACCATACTGCTATGCCCTTGGATGCCCTTCACTTAATTTAATACCTGAATGGAATGATTATATTTTTAGGAAGGATTTTAAAAGTGCGTATGAGAGATTGACATTAACCAGCAGCTTTCCAGAGATAACAGGTAGGGTATGCCCCGGGCTCTGTGAAGCCGCATGTTCGTTGTCAATAAATCTAGCTCCTGTAACGATAAAGCAGATAGAACTATATATAATTGAAAAAGCGTTTATGGAGGGTCTTGTACAGCCAATATTGCCCATAAGTGAAAAAAGACAACGAATTGCAATAATCGGCTCAGGGCCGGCAGGATTAGCAGCAGCGCAAGAACTACGAAGGATGGGCTACCAGATTACGGTTTATGAAAAATCTGATGCACTGGGTGGTCTGATGAGATATGGCATTCCTGAGTTTAAGCTTCCAAAATGGGTTATAGATAGAAGAATAGAATTAATGGAACAAGAGGGCGTGGAATTTAAAACAAATGTAGATGTTGGTGTAGATATATCTATGAATCGTATCAAAGATAATTTTGATTGTGTTTTATTGTGTATGGGTTCAGGCACTCCTAGGGAGTTGTCAATAGAAGGTAGTTCTTTGGAGGGCATATACTATGCACTTGAATATCTAACAAAATCTACTAAATGCCTGACAAATAAAGTGAAAGACCATGAAATAATAAATGTAAAAGACAAAAGTGTCCTTGTTATTGGTGGAGGTGACACTGGATCAGATTGTATTGGCACAGCCAACCGCCAGGGAGCTAAGAAAATTACACAAATAGAAATTATGCCAGAACCTAGGGTATGGAATGAAAGCTATAACCCAACATGGCCAAATTACCCAAGTATTTTAAGAACTTCAAGCTCTCATGAAGAGGGTTGTATCAGAGATTTTAATGTAAGTACAAAATCCTTTATTTCAAAGGATGGATGTGTAGCGGGTGCAAAATGTGTTCGGGTAAAATGGGTAAAAAATGAGAATAACAGTTTTGTAATGAAAGAAATTGATGGTAGTGATTTTGTGATAGATGCAGACTATGTATTTTTATCAATGGGATTTACACATGTTGAACATTCTAAGATGCTTGAAGATTTGGGCATAAAGTATGATGCACGGGGTAATATTGAAGTGAATACAAAATTTGAAACAAATATAAAAGGTGTTTTTGCAGCGGGAGATGCTTTTTCAGGTGCATCCTTGGTAGTAAGGGCAATGAAGAGCGGTCGGCTAGCGGCGAATGCGATAAATGAATTTTTATAATTTATATCAATGATAAAATTAATACCATAACAAAAGCCCCTTGGTTTCAAGGGGCTTTTGTTATTTTTGATGGACCAATTTTTAATAAGACTATATGCTATCATATTAATTTGATATACTATTTTTAGTGATGAATACAAAAGTTATGAAGGTTTTATAATGAATCTCTAAAGATAACTACAGGAGAAGCGAATATGCACTATAAAGAAGTAAAGGCGATCCTGTCTCAGCATAACGGGATGAATATATATCGTGGTTGTACCCATGGCTGTATTTACTGTGATAGCAGAAGCAAATGCTATAATATGCAGCATGACTTTGAAGACATTGAAGTTAAAAGCAATTCCTTAGAATTATTGGAAGCTTCTCTTCAGAGAAAACGGAAAAAATGTATGATTGGTACAGGTTCTATGTGTGACCCTTATATGCACATTGAAACTGAACTAAATTATACTCGAAAATGCCTTCAGATCATAGAAAAATATGGATTTGGACTAAGCATTCTAACAAAATCAAACCGTATTTTGCGAGACTTGGAGCTTTTAAAAAGTATAAACAATAAAACAAAATGTGTCGTTCAAATGACCCTTACGACTTATGACGAGGACTTATGCAAAATTATTGAGCCGTCTGTCTCAACAACGAAAGAACGTTTTGAGGCTTTGAAAATATTGAATGAAAACGGCATTCCAACCGTTGTTTGGCTTGGCCCAATATTACCCTTTATAAATGACACAGAGGAGAACCTTAGAGGTATTCTTGAATATTGTATAGATGCCAAAGTATACGGTATTATTTGTTTTGGCATGGGACTGACCCTAAGAGAGGGCAATAGAGAACACTTCTATGCAAAGCTGGATGAGTATTTTCCGGGGCTTAAGCAAAAATACCAGAAGAAGTACGGCTACAACTACGAAATAGGAAGTGACAACAGTGAAAAGTTAATGAGCACTTTCTACAGTACGTGCAAAAACAATGGGATTGTATGCAATATAGATGAGATATTTAAATATCTTCATTTGTTTGAGGATAAGCAGCAAATAGAACAGCTGAGCATGTTCTAAAAAGCACTTATAGAATTTATACTGCCATGGTAGTATATAGATAGCATAAAAGGGGCTGTTGCACAACTAATAAATGATTAGTTGTGTAGCAACCCCCTTTTTTAC